>Ga0326727_10007510_pt1 | contig 28729 bp, 29 predicted proteins | sample MB2enrmetagenome_FD_207643 | JGI IMG/M metagenome (GOLD analysis project Ga0326727, IMG submission 207643) | Lab enriched peat soil microbial communities from McLean, Ithaca, NY, United States - MB29MY | ecosystem: Environmental > Terrestrial > Soil > Wetlands > Peat | place: USA: New York... | reverse complement strand
GCAAGCCGACCTGCTGAGCAACTCCGCATGTTATGTGCTATGATTCTTTCGCGGGGTGGAGCAGCCTGGTAGCTCGTCGGGCTCATAACCCGGAGGTCGTTGGTTCAAATCCAACCCCCGCAACCATCCGAATTGACAAAGGGGCCGCCTCATGATGCGGCCCCGTTTCTTTTCCAACGAGATCCCATTCTCCCTCGGCCAAATAATGCGGCCTCCTGGCACCAGGTTGCGGTGTCATGCGAATCTCGGATACGTGTTTTCTCAATTCTGTACGTACGGCCACAGGGTCCGCGCTCTCATGGCTGGCCAGCAACTCCCTGATGTCCGAGAGCTTCTTGGTGACGAATAGCCTTATTTCATCAAGGCGCGAATCAATCGATTCCGGTCCAGTGGACAAGAGTTTGTCAGTGATCTGCCGAAGCTCCTGCTCGCGTTCATTTATCGCCTGGATCAGGAACGTGGAAGGCCCTGTGAGTGCTGCTGTTTCCGTCAAGCGGCGTAGCTCAACCTCAATGGCCCTCTTGCGTTCTCGCATTTGCGCCAATTCACCCGAAAGTCTACCTAAGGTCGTCTTGAGTTGGTCACCGAATTGAGCAATGGTGTATTCAAGCGCTTCGGGTTTCAGAATCTCTGTCTGTAAATCAGCAAGAAGCCTCTTCTCAAGCCAAATCTGACGTTCGAGCAGGTTGTTCGAGCACGCGCCCCGATACCAGTGTTGTGAACACCCATACTTGCGGTACTGTTCCTTACCGCCTCCGGCCACAATCGCTAGGTTCCCCCCGCACTGGCCACACTTCAACAGCCCACTAAAAAGAAACCTGCTTGTCTCAGACCGTGGGAGAAGGCCAGGGCGCTTTTTAGCGTGGTACGAATCCTTGAAAGCCTGGAGTCGTTTGTTTACGCGCTCCCATAGAGCCTGGTCGATGATCCGAAGTTCCTCCCGCTGGGCGACACGCCATTCACTTTCAGGCCGCATTCGTCTGACACGCTTGTTCGTGCCAGGGACCCGAATAAACTTTGAACGATTCCAGATGACCCTGCCGATGTACAGTTCCCGGTACAACATTTCCCGAACCGCCGAATGGCACCAGGTCGCCCAGCCATTTCTGGCCTGTGGGCGTGGTGTCGGAACATGTTCCTGATTAAGCGTCCCGGCGATTTTCTTGAGAGAGACGCCATCCGCCGACATCTCGAAAATTCGACGAACGATGGCCGCCTCCGAATCGTTTATGGCAAGAACAACTCCCTGGTCCTCGCCGAGAGAGACGTTGTCGTACCCGAAGATGCGCCCGCCAGTGTGTCGCCCCCGCAGCATAGAGCCATCCATGCCTCGATGCGTTTTCTTGGCCAGCTCCTGAACGTACAAGCTATCGACCATGCCGTGGACAGTAACAAGCACTTGAGCTTGCTCATGCTGGGAGTCAATCCCCTGACTGATGGCGATAAGGCGCACGCCAGCGAAACTCAATTTTTCGAACATGCTCAAGGCATTTGCGGTGTTGCGCGATAGTCGGCTGCTGTCATCGACTAGTATTACGTCGAATGATCGAGGCGACGACAGGGCGGCAGCCAGTAAGCGACACAGCCCTGGACGCTCTGCACCTACGCCACACAGAGCCTCGTCCACGTAGACGTGCTCATCTAAAACCTCGAAACCCCTGGAAATCGCGTATTCCCGGCAGATTCGAAGTTGGTCTTCGATGGAAGTGGGTCTCTGGAGATCGCTCGAATATCTGGCGTACAAGGCACAGCGGAAGCTCATTGCAATTCCCTTGTCGAAGCCAATATTTTCGGCTCTGTGACAGACAGTAATGGAGAGTTATCCGCCAAAGCAAGTTTATTCTGCTCTTGCATCTCAGCCACAAATTCTCGCACCAAAGCCGGTACGATGACGTTGTCGATCCACTCTTTCAAGCCCGGAGCGAGTTTTGGTACTGATTTCATTCTGACCTTACAGAGAATGCACAACCGACGCTGGAAAGAGTCTACGTAGGCATCCTCACTGTTCACGGCTCGGTTCGTTGCTGTGAACTGCGGCATTCCCAGCGACCTCGTGCGTCCGCCTCGCGGATTGAAAATGGGTCTGCGCCTTCTCAACTGTGTGCCGTGCGTAGCTCGGATGCTTTTCCTCCCCGCGATAGTCCGCAATTCGCCGAATGATCTCTTCGGGATCGTCACCGCGAGCAAGGGCGCGTTTGGCGAATGCCCAATCCCGCTCTGACTGGGTGATCTCGCCAGCAGGGGCGCTTTGTGCCTCATGCGAGCGATATTGTGCCGGGGTCTCGTGAAGATCCGTACGGAGCCTGAAGTCTTCGAGATGATATGTCTGCGTGGCTCCTGGTCGTGCCCTTACTACGTGCTCCGTCTCATACTTTCGGTTTACGAACTCTGGTAATCGCAGAACGCGTGTGGAATCCGTGGCAGCGGGATCGCCGCCGAATTCTCGCACCATCGCACGCTGAAGCGTCTCTGCCTGATCTTGGGCAATTCCCTCGACCTTCCAAACGACTTGATACTTTTCGGGCGATGTCTCAAGGACATAGTTGGGCCGTGGTACAAGGCCGGAAGTTTCGACGGCCTCAAGAGCTGTCGGTCCGTTGCGGTCGATGTCGAGGTACAGATGCCGGATTGCTTCGATGTCCTCTTTGGTGCGACTTTGGGCATCGTGTCTGAGCGTGTTCATTCCTATGTACACGTCAGAACTGACATTCTTGTGCCGGAGCCACGCCTGAAAATCGTGGCTGGCCGCATTCGTCGCCGTCGTGATCCGTTGAATCGTTTCGCCCGCTTTGCGACTCCGTACCAGCACAGCAATGCGGTCGGACGCTTCAAAGTTTTGAAGAATGTAGTCCGGCGCGGACAAGGAATCCAGTTTTGACTCCAGGTTGGGATTCATAACGGCTCCCGCTCACTCTGAAAGATCGCCGCGAAGTCATACTCGTCCCGATCTGGGTCGTACCCCTTGATCTCGACAACCTGGGAGACGAACCGCCTACCCGGACGGCGTTCGAGCTGCACAACTACATTGAGTGAATAGCCTATGTTCGTCTTGATGGCGCGATAAGGCAGGTCCACTCCACTCTGTAGGACGCAGCTCGTGAAACGGGCCAGCGCCTGCCTCGCCGAAGTAGCGTGAACCGTTGAAAGACTGCCAGAGTGCCCGGTATTCAGAAGCTGGAGCAGGTCGAACGCCTCTCCCCCACGGATTTCGCCGAGGATGATTCTGTCGGGCCGATGTCGAAGTGCTGCTCTCAGGAGATCCCGAATAGTCACTGCCGGCAGCCCGTTCTGAGGCTGCCGAGCCTCAAACCGAACGAGATTTTGCTGTCCCATGTGAATCTCTGAGGTGTCCTCGATCAGCAGGATTCGTTCCTCCTCTGGTATGAGCTTGCCGAGGATGTTCAAGAGGGTCGTTTTCCCACACCCGGTCCCTCCGGCAATGAGGATGTTCTTGCGTCCTAGCACACAATCTTCGAGCTGGTTGGCAAGCCAGCGCTCCAAGGTCCCAGCGGTGACGAGATCGTCGATACCAAAGTGTCGCGAATTGAACTTTCGAATGGTGAGGGTTACTCCGTTCAGGCTGCACGGAGGAATTACGGCAGCAACCCGACTCCCGTCTGGCAGCCGCGAATCGAGGATCGGTTTGGCCTCGCAAATATCGTCGCCAAGTCGCCGCGCAATGTTCTTTACCGCGATCATCAATGATTTTTCGCCGAGAGAAAGGCCACGGACCTCCTCGATGAATCCGTCCCTTTCGATAAAGACATGGCTTGGGCCGTTTACCATGACCTCACTGATCGTTTCGTCTAGGATCAGGTGCTCTATGGGCTTGAGAAATGGAAGGATCATCTCGAATCCGTTCATCACAGCTCCCCTTCGGCAACTTGCAAGAAATACGATTTGTTTGGGTCGTTGTAGTAAGGCTTCAGGTAGCAGAACATCGGGGGCCTGGGATTTGATCCATCGTAGGCAATGGTGACCGCCTGCGCATTCCGCAATTCCATGAAGGTCTTCATGTCGAAGCGATAGTCCGTTTGTGTGCTGTAGCTCTTCGACGCCGTGATGTTTGCGCGGTGGGAAAGCGCCTTCCCAGTAAGCAGGCTGACACGGGCGTCGTGTCCGCTCTCGGAGAGGTTGTAACTCACCTTGAAGCGGTCCTCTCTTCCGCAGAGATCACTTGCGGTGCGAGCGGAAAAATCATCCGAAAGGGCAAGGAATATCTTTGTCCTGAAGGTTTGCAGCAGGGTCCGCCAGGTTTCCCCTGGTAGCGCGGACTTCAATGAGCTGATGCTTTGCGTCGCGATGATGGGGATGCACTTCGGTTGACGGGACAAACTAAAGAACTTTTCATCGCCGGTTGGCTCGCTCTCCCCCACTGTGGCGAAATGGTGGTATTCGTCACACAGAAAAAGCACCTGCCGAAAATACTGCTCTGGGTGGGCCTCGATCTGCGGGATACGATTCAAGACAGCTCGCTCGAAGTCGAGCTTCATCATCACGCCGAGGGCTTTTGCCAGCCCCGCGTTCATAACTGCTGGGAAATTGAGTGAGCACAATTTGCCGTTTTCGATCAGCCAGGAAAAAGAAGGCAGGGGCCTGCCGAATTTGAAATCCCGATTGGCCACAGGGTCGTAGCACTCTGCTGGCGGGCAAAATGTGCGCTTCACGACCGGGCTGTCGTCAAATAGCGATAGGAACACCGAAATCCCCTCGACGATAGACGTTCTCAATTTCGGCTCGATCCGCTGCCAGTCGTTATAGAACCAGCGCTTGACCGCTTCCAGTTGCTCCCGCTTGTCCTGGGAAATAGTTGCTTCGGCGGATTCGTTGAGGATTTCAAACGCAATGCTCTTATCCTTAAGGACCGCAAGAAGACCGGCGGAACTCTTGGTTTTGTACAAACCGAGCTCGGTGTTCAACCGGAATTCGAAAGGTTCGAGGTCGCGCGGATGCTTGAGATAATTGTCCTCGGAAACCAGCACGGAATCACACTCGCCTAACCTCCGCTCCGCTTCCTTCAGCTTTCTTTCGAGGACAACTGGGGAGATCGCGCACTCGTAGACATCGAACAATGTGACGTAGTTGTATGCGACCTTATGCAGAAGGATGATGAATTTCACAAGGTTCGTGTATGCCTGCTGCCAGAAGGGTTCCTTGCCTCTGCCGAAGAGATTGTTCAGCAGCGAGGCGATGTTGTAGGCGAGAGCATAGGCGTCAAGGTCGTTGTGAAGTGGATTGTAGCGGTACTCCGAGCCGAGACCGATTTCGATATAGTCCTCAGCCCTGCCGTGGCGATCTAGGATTTCTCGAACCTTGTGGCAGAAGTCTCCTTTCACTTCCAAAACCAGCCCGCCGATCTTCTTTTCTTTGTCGGCTGCGCGGTAAGCAAGAATCTGCTCCGCGAAAGGGTACATGCAACAGCTAGTCTTGCCCGTGCCGATTGCGCCTACGATTGCGGTGCCTGTGAACAGGGCCCGTTCCGGGATCGTCAGCCATTGAGGGGTTTCGGAAGCTATGGGCCTGCGCTTGTTGTGAATCTCTCCGACAACGAGAAACAGATCATCGCGCTTGCTCGGTTCAGGATAGAGAGGCAACTTGCCTGCCCTGATTTTCTTGTGGACCGTAAGACCAAAAACATACAGTCCGGATAGCAGAATCGAATACGCGATGTAAGGGGTCGTAAATAAGAAGAGGTTGTAGGAATAGAAAAGCCCGTCGTGCACGAGTGGTGCCCGGAGAGCTATCAGTTTCACAAAGACATTCTCCGTGGGGAATGGCAGCTCGAAATAAAGCGCCATTCCCGTAACCGCCGCCAAAAGGCAGGCGACGAAGTTCCTGGAGGTGAGAATGCGTTGGATCATGCTTTTGCCCCTGGCTTGGGGCTGCTCGGCCCGCCCCTGCGTGGGTCTTGGGCTTTTCGCCATGCCAAGAAGCCCTTGTCTCTCCACAGCATCATCTTGACGGCTGAATTGACGACGTGATCTGGTGTGCTGCCGATCCAACCGGCATACTGCTCGGCAGCGTCCGCTACCAGGTCTTCCAACTGATATTTGCGTTCGACAATCTGCGGTGGTTTGTTGATGACCGACATGTATCCTCCTTTTTGTGACTGTGGTAAATGCGCGCGGGCAATCCTTGTAACACTGGGCTGGAGCGACCCTACGAGGTCTTTGGGCGGCTGTAGGCCGCCAAAGGTGGGGTCGCTCCAGCCCAGCCCGGTGTTTTGCCCGCGCCCAAAATTGACTGTCGTGCAACGCACATCTTTATTGCTTCCGACAACTTCCGTTCACCGCAGAGGTGAACGGAATGGTGAACCGGGGGTGATCTGTGTCTTTCACGCCACGTTCACCCGTTCCCGCTTTGTGTCGGCCAGATGTGACCGGTGTTGGCCGACCAAATGGCTCTCAAAGAAAACTGTCCGATCTGGTTTGTTCTGACAGAACTCGCGCCGAAGTTCAGGCTCGCTCAGTACTCCTGAGTCCCACGATTTGTACAGGTGTTCGAAGCGTTCTCCGTGAAACCGCCGCTTAGCTTCGTTCAAAAACTCGAAATCCGCTGTCACCGGCACAACGTATTGTCGGTTTTCAAAGCGCTGCCGAACCTGGAAGTAGCGGACGATCTCGCCCGATACGTCCGACTCAAGGGGTTTCTTCACGACGGAGCGGAAGCACTCAGTCACCCTGGGAAAGTCTGCGTCTCTCGGCGATATGTAGAGGAACCGCAACGAACGCAGTTGCCGAAAGAGTGGTTGATAGGCCGCGAGATGGGTCAGGAAGCCCGAGAGGCTGCCGAGGCCCGAATCAACATAAGAAAAGGTGACCACGGGGGGAGTGCCAGGGAGAGGCGGTGCAAGAAACAATGGGAATTTGTCCACGAAATAGCGAATCGTCGGACGGCTTCCAGGTCCTCCCTCATAAACCTTGCCCGGAAGAAACTCCTTTGCGACGCCTAGTTTGTCGCAGAAAAACCTGATCTTGTCCGGTTCCGTTTCGAGATACTCCACTTCACGGTTGGCAAGAATGAAGTCGAGTAATACGAGCCGCGTACGGATGAATTCAAACGAATGAGCGCGGCGATTGCGGAGATTCCCTTTCTCTATCTGCTCGTAGAGAGTCCTCGAAAAAAGGTGGTAAATCGAACCGTATCCCATGTAGTCGCGAACGGAGGCGTGACCGTTGTTCAGTATCTTTCGAGCAAATTGCGAGGAGCGTTTTCCACGGTGTGCGCCCGTAAAGTTCAGGTACTGCCGGACAATGAAATAACCCGAGTGAGTCGCGACAACGTAGAGGAATTGCGCCTCCGGCTCCGTGTAACCGAACTCCATGAGCAATTCGACCTGATTGCGAGGGATGTTCATAAACTCAGAATCTCCGCAGTGATTTCCCGCTGCTCCAGTACGCGGCGCAGATTGGACACGTCCTGAGCGCGTGCATAGATGGAGAATCCCGCGCGGACTTTTTGGGCGATGTTTTTGAAGCGGTAGTGCTCGGTGGCGAGTTCGAGGTCAATTCGAGCAGTTTCATGGTCCGGGGTCTCGTACTCAATACGAAGATCAGGCACTGGAATCCTCCCACGCACTTCGCGGAGGCCATGCCGTTCAGCAATGTCGGACTTGGCCCTGCCTGAATCTGCTGTTTGTCCGGCACGGGCTAGATCGCGGTAGAGGATTTTCTTGAGTTCTGAGTCGAGAAGGACTCGTATGTTCTTGCCTCCCTCCCAATTCACTCTGTCCCTACCTCGTTGGTAGAGCCGATATAGGTCGGCGTCATGGTGGGCCTCGCGAGGCTTCGTAAATCCGTGGTAGATTGCCTGTCGCTTCGGCACGGTCTTGGTCGCTATCAAGAGGTGGCGGCCTTCCGTGGTCAACGCCAGAAGCCGTCGAGGGGATGTTTCCTCGTGAGGGATTTCTCGTTCGGAAATCAACCGTTGCTTGCGGAGGTTTGTGAGGTCCGCCTCCATGTGTTTCCTGTCTCCGCGATATATGAACTCTTCGAGATCCTTCGCGGCCACTGCGCGGAATTTGCCGATATCAGTCATCACATCGATTTCAGACCTGCGGAGCTTGTAGTTTCGGCTGCGATATTCATATGGCGTACGAGGGTCAACGACACGGGCTTCCGTTTTCGGTGTTTCTGGCGTCTCGTCCGGGCGAGGCTGGCTGTCAGCGCCGACGCCTGGGCCGGATTCCCGCCTCTGTTCGTGCCCGTGCGGGGTGGGTGAGTCTCCTATCGTTTGCAACGACTGGCCGCGAGAGCCGGCCATTTCTTCCGGTGAATATGAGCGCGACATCTCAGCTCACCTCCTCGTTATTTCCATCGATGGTGTCGATGGAAGGTGCGGGCAAATCGCCCTGTCCAATTTGCATTTGCTTGTCGAGATGCGAAAGTTTTCTGCCTGTGTCCTTGAGGAAGAATCTGCGGTTGAGTGCGAACGCTGCGGCAAAGAAATTTGTAAACAGCACTATAAGGAATATGAAAATCGGGGTGCCGTATGCGTGGATGAGAACAGCCTTATAGGGGATAAGGAACTTGAGCTCTCCCATGAGCCAGAAGGAAAGCGCGAGAAGGATAGCGATAGTCAGAATGAGTGCATTGCCGATCATGTTGGTCTTCCCGGTTCACTGGACAGCTTCGCCATCTAAGCGTGACACTCCGACGCCGGTCGTCATTTGAATGCCTGGTCCTCGCGAAAATAGGTGATCGTCAACCCAAGTGGGTTGATGGGGATGAGCTCGTTGGGAACCTGGTTCTTGAAAACGAAGACGAAATTCGCTGTGTAAAGGTCGCGTTTGATTTCGCTATGGTCGGCGGGCGAGTAGTACACCATATAAAAGTCCACTCGCGCCTTATACGGCGCGGCCTGCATGTCTTCGAGTGCAACCTTCTTCACATCTATGTCGATCTCCGGCGCGGACGTGTTCGTCAGAAACTTTCGGATAATGTCGTCTTTCCGGTACGCGTCGAGAATGCCATCGGCCAACTTCCCGTCCAGGAAATAAAGACCCTTTGAGAAATCATTCTGAATCGTGTAGCGGTTACGACGGTAGTAGAGGGCGCAAAACTGGCTTAGGAAATACTTCGCCTCCGCGTCTTGGGGCTTGTATTCGAAATTGTGGTAGTTGATCGCTTCGGCCCGTCCAAGGTCGTCGATGCGGATGACGAGCGGGCGGAAGTTCCGGAACGTCCGAATGGTCTGCAGATCAATCAGGGCCAAGGCAACGCACACAATGGACAGGAGGGCGAGAGCGATTTTTAGATACGTGTTTGTGACCATAGGATCACCGTACTGTTCGAGATAGAGCCGCTTCGCATCTAGAAAACTCGCATCGTTGTTCATGCTAGAAAGTCCTGAAGGATTTGTGCCGACGAGCCGCCGGACGTGCCACTGAAAATGTGATTCGTCAGAGCTGGAACTCTTAGCAGCACGTAAATCGAAGCAACGAAAGTAATGAGTAAAACAGGGAACCAGCCAAGGAGCTGCACGGTTGAAATCGAGCCATTGGGTTGCAGGTTGAGAATTCCAAGGATCAGATTGCCAATGATAAAAACGACCGCTGCGGCGATCACCTGATAAAAGGCGTATTGAATGAAGCAGCGGAACCACCCCCAGAAGAGCCACTCCAATTTCGGGACTATGAAGAACGGTATGAATATCGGGCCAACAAGGACGCACACGGCAGTGGCAATAAATCCGTAGGCGATCACAACAATGGCGATGGCTTGCGCTGCGGCGAGCAAAATAATCACAACCGCGTAGATGACCGTGCCAAGGATGTCCCCCCAGGTTGGGGAATCCAGGCGCGATTCAAAGTCCGACACGCGTTCTGTCACCGTTTGCAGTTCCGCTTGATTGATCCTGTTCGCCAGGAATTGAGACTCATCGGTAATGAGATTGTGGAAGCTGGTTCCGATCCCTGGAATCGGGTTGCTGTAGTAGTTGACCATCGCGAAGCCAAGGCTGATCGTCAGAAGCAGGCTGGCAAAATTGTCGAAATGGAAGGGATGTTTTCCCCCAGCAGCGGCAAGAGCGGATTTCACGCCAAACCAGACAATCAAAATGGTGGCAAAGGAACGATAGAGATTTTGGCCCATAGTGTCGAAGAAGCCGAGATTCTGCGTGAGCAGATTGTTGATCGCCTGAAAGATGAACTGCAGGAAGTCTGGCTGCTGCATGGCGTCGGCTCCTTCGACCTGGGCTGTAATTCCGGTGCACGCTTACTGCATGCGGAAGTTCTGGAGTGAATTGGTGAGCGTTCCGGTCACCTGAGCCATGTTGCCGGAGATGCTCGCTTGGCGACCGATGTCGGTATTAATGGCGTTTGTTGTGGCGTCGCGCTGCTGCTTTGCGAGGATGGTTTGCTGTTCCAGAAGCGACGCGAGGAGTTTGTTCGAGTCCTGGACCGTGCGGAGAGTCAAAACACCCGCCGCATTGATCTTGTTGAGGACGGAGACTTCACTGTTGAGATCGGAATCGCCTGAGAACGAGTCCTGTTCGAGGTTAGCGATCTGTGCCTCGATGCTTTGGGCGTTGCCACGGATCGACCCGATGGTGGCCATCGCATTCATATTTGCGCCGTCGGCCAGTTCCACAGAGGCGTACTGGGACTGGACGCGCCCGAGTTCGGCAGAATCCATTCCTGAGAGTTCGTACGGGTCGTACTGAGACAGTGGGGTTGTCGCCTTGAGGTAGCCGGTGTTGATCGTTGGGAACAGACCGGAGTTGATACCGCTAATCCAAGACCCGGTATTCCCAAAAGTGTTCATTGAGGTTACATTTCGCCACTGCGAAAAGACCGCGCGGTAACGGGCGGGCATGTTTCGGATAAATGTGGCCATCTGCATGGCGAGGTTGAGCTGGTTGGTGATCTTGGCGTAGCTCTTTTGAAGCTGAACCAGGTGCTGCTGGAGCTGGTAGTAGCGGAGCAGCGCGTTGTGATAGTTCGTCGGGTCGTAGACGATTCCGCTACCGAATTGAGCGGTGGCAGTGCCAACGCCCAATCCCAACGCGAGGACGCAAACCAGAATCTTTTTTTTCATCGAACTGTTCTCCTTCCGCCTTCACAAATCAGAAGGCATCTTGTGGTTGTTGTAATCGGGCAATGCGAGATCGCCCGAGAGATAGACTTTGACTCGGTGGCCTTCACGGATGGTCACCGTGGGCATGATGTTCAAGAACTTGTCTAGGATTTGCGCTGAGGATTGCGCGGTGCTTTGCGCGAATCCCTGGCGCATAAGGTCAGAACTGGATGCGTTGAGCGAGCCTGCTGTTCCACCTTCGGCGACCGCTCCCAGAGCACCGATGGCGAGCGACACTCCGAAGATGCGGAGATAGTGGTTGTTCACCTGATCGCGCAAGCCTGTATCGCCAATTTGGTTGAGACCCTTGAATTGATCGAGACTTACGGAATAGCCGTCCGGCATGAGCACTCGATGGAACACGACGGCCAGACGTGTCTGGCCGAAAGTGTCCACTTTTTTTGTTTCGCCAAGCAGCTTTGAACCTGCGGGTATCAACAAGTGCTGTCGGTCGTTGGAATAGACGTTGGTTGAGAGTAGGCACTCGACGGGGCCTGCGAAACTCCCGTCGAGGCGATTGATGAGAACGGTTTCGAGGATAGTTCCTTCAAATAGCAGGTAGGTTTTTCCTGCCGAACCATTGGCAGATCCAGCGGACACGGCGGCAGGGTTTTTCTTTTCCTCCTTTCGGTTATTCGCTGTTTCCGGGGAATCGCTTCGCACCGGCGCAAGCGATGAAGCATCGGGCGCGGGCGAAAGCGGATTGGGTTGCATCTGTTTCAGGAGTTGTGCGACCTGTGGGTCCTCCGGTCCCATGGGGACAAGGTTCTGGGCGGCAGCAGCGAGTGCCTCGGGTTGAGGTGCTGGCGGAGTTGCAGGTGCCTTGCGATAGGTCAGAGCGACATTCGAGGCAAACAGCGACACGTAGGCACGTCTCTTCCGCTCAGCCTGAATTGGGTCCTCCGCTCCCTGATTCGGGAGGTTGCCGGAGACGCTCTGTTGCTGGGGTTGTTGCGAATCCTGCGGACCAGCGGCACCAAGAAGCCGAGTCTGCTGTGAAAGAGCACTCTGCGCGACCAGTTGTTGGCGTTGCAACTCTTCTATGCGATTTTGCAGGTCGGCAATCTTCGTTTCGTTGACTTCGAGCGGTGCCTGTGACGATGCGGCGGACGACGCTGGTTTGGCTGGCGTTGGCGGCTTCTTACCCCCGGTCAGCCACATGATGCCGACCATGAGGAACGCCAGGCCGATGAGGAGCCAGGATTGGACGTTTTTTGGGAGAAGACCCAGGGGTTTCTGCGTTTTCTCCTGAACGCTAGCGGGTTGGTTCTGTTGATTCATCGCTCGCTCCTCTGTTCGCGGCAACGCGGCGCGCAAACGGCAGTTTCTTTTTGCCGATGGCGAGGTAGCCGGTGTCGATGATCTTGGGTGCGATGTAGACGCCGTTCTCGACCTGGAACGAGATCAGGTTCGGCTTGCCGTCCTTGATTTCATAGAGAGCGGGCTTCTCGCGTGCGCCGCACTTGATATAGGTGAATGAGTCGTCGTGATAGATGGCGGACACGAGGAATGGCTCGCGGCCAGCTTTCGAGTCGAGCAGATAATCGAATTGGAGTTTAGGTGCGTAGCTGGACCGGAAATGGTTGAGCTGTTCGGCGGACTGTGCCTGCGCCGCGCGGATTTGATCCGCAGTCTGGGAGCGGAGCGTTTCCAACTCCTTCTTGTACGCGTCCGCTTCGCTCGCGCTCACATAGCCGCGCAGTCCGGTGTTTGCCGCGATCCCGGAGCCTTCCTTTGGTTCGACGAAAATCTTGAGATCGGGTTCGGCGTTTGGTTGGTTGCTGATTTCGGTCAGGAGGAACGAATAGACGTGACCACTTGCGGTGATGAGATTCAGATTGCTGCGGATACCGGTCTGCGCCGGATGGACATAACACAAATTGTGCGCACCGTTGATGACCCAGAACTCCTTGTCGCCGGTGGTGAAATCGAGAATCTCCTCATCCTCGGGAAGAACAATGAGCGTCGAAAAGCGGAGCTTGGCCCGAACGGGGACGATATCCTCCTTCGAGTACTTAACGACCCGCGCCGCCGGGTCGGTTGCGGCGTGCGTGGGAGTAGCGTGGAAGACGGCTGCGCCCACGGCTAGGAGGGCAAGGACGCGGAAGAGAAGGCTATGCAACTGTGTATGAAACATTTGTTTCATCGATCTGCTCCTTTTGAGACTGAGTGATGTTTCAGGGAATCTTGGTCGCGACCGGAAATGAACACGGCAGACCACTGAACGCCAAAAATGATCGCGGTGGCGAATCCCGCGAGCGCTAGAGGCAGGAACACGTAGGGAGGATCAGCCCCCGCCACACACGCTTGGGGAAAACAATGAACAATCACTGGTGCCCTCCCGCGAGCACTTCAAGACCTCGTTCAAAGCCGTAGGTCTCAAAAGCCTCCTTCCGTTTTTTGTTGTCGTAAGGATCGTTCGTATAGAGCCAGTAGCTCTTGGGGTCCACGGTGAGATTCGCGACCTTCGCCAGCTCTGGCGTCTTAATCAGGAATTGCTGCTTGGGGATGAGGCCCGAGATCAGTTCGACTTCGTTTTCGTTCAGGTGGAACTGACGGCGGTACAGATCCCGGTCCATATCGGGGTTCGCAAGGAAGATTTTGGTGGCGCAACTTTCGATGATTACGTCGAGGATGTCCGAACGCTTGAGTTCGTCGAGAGATTGGGTGGACAGCACCATTGCGGCATTGTGTTTCCGCCAGGTCTTGAGAGCTTCGACGACGTACCGCTGGATGCTGGGGTTCTTCAAAAACACCCACGCTTCATCGATGAAAAAGGCTTTGAAAACAGACGAAATCTGGCGGTCCGCAATGACGGCATTGGCGCGATGCAAAATGTAGAAAAGCAGCGGTTCCAGAAGTTCCGGGTACTGGCTCATGCGCTGGAAGTCGAAGCACTGAAAGGTGGAGAACGAGATTTTGTCCTCGGAGTTGTCGAAGAGGAATCCGAACTGGCCCCCTCGGGTCCATTTGGAGAGACGGCTGGCAACATCATGTCCGAGAGTATTTGCCAGCACGCTCAGCGTGCGCAGCGCGGGGTCCACTGCATACAGGTTCTCCACCTGATGGAAGAGATCGCGCTCGGTGGCCGGGTCGAGCTCGCCCGCCCTCTGGCCTTGGATCAAGACTTTCAGGAAGAGAGCCAGGAAGTCGAGATTCTCTTTCGTGGGTGGCAGCGAAAACGGGTTTATCTTGAAGTCCTCGGACTCAAGCCCAACTCGAACATACGACCCGCCGAAGAGCTGAGTGAGGCTTTCAAAGCTCCCGCCCAAATCGAAGATGAAGGTGTGCGGCGCGTACTTTTGCAGGTTGGTGATCAGGAAGTTCAAAAGAAAACTTTTCCCTGCTCCCGTTCGACCAAGAATCATGGTGTGGGCCACATCGCGGTAGTGAAGGTTTAAGAAGTAAGGGGTGCGGTGGTTGGTCTCAAGAACCGCAAGATACTCCTGCCGGAGGTGCTCGTTGTGTGGCTCGCCCCGATGAAGGGTGAAGAGAAACGAGAAATCCGCATAGTTGGTGTTGAGCAGATACAGGGAACGTAGGTTGAAGACGTGGTTGCCGGGAACCGCCGCGAGGAAGGCGTTCAGAAGGTTGTATTTTTCATCATAGAGCTGGGCGTCGTGGACACTGAAAACCTTGTAGAAGTCGGCGCACGCTCGCTCAACTTTGGCCGCGTCGAGGTCGTAAATGACGACAGTGAGGGAGAACTGCCCGAAGTAATTGCCGTGCAGCTCGATCTCCTTGATGGCTTCACCCAGTTCCCGGACCTGGCTCTCTTTCGAATCGTCGAGCAGCACATCCTGCGGAGCCGAGTCGTTCATGTTGACTTGGCTGACGAAGGATCGCTTGGTGTTGTGAAAATGGCGGCGCTTGGTCTGGATGACACGGCGCATCTTGCCGGAATCTTCCTTTTTCCATTCCGTCACGACGTAATAGTTGGCTTCCACTTCAAGCAGGCGCTTGAAGATGATCGGAAAACTCTGAGCGGAAGGTTCCTTGAGCGTCAATACTTTGACGTAATAGTCGTCCACGCGCAGATGTCCGCGATGGCATTCGAGGGAAGATTCGGGAAGATAGTAGTCGAGGAAGGTGTCGTATTTGAGTTTAGCGAGTTCGAGTTTGTCAGGATGGAAGTTGAGCGTTCTCTTGAGAACACGGAAGGCTTCCCGCTTGTCGAGCATCCGCACAGCGAGGAAGTCGCTGACTTGGAGGATGAAGCTGCTGGATTTGTGAAGCAGCGCTGCCTGGGCATTGCTGACATGCTGCCCAAGAACGACCACCTGCTTCTTGCCTGAGAAATGCGCCCGTAGATCCGCCAGGGCTTTCTTTGGATTCTTGGGAAATTCAGTAAGCACGCTTCCGAGTTTTTGTGAAGTCTGAAATCCTTCGTACAGCACCACGTAATAGACCGAGAGGGAAAACAGGGTATCGGCCTTGCTGCCAAGGTACGCGATGCGATTCTTGATCGCGGTGTCGACAATCGAGTTGTCGTAGAGCTTGTAGGGGATAGCCTCGTTGTTTCTCTTGAAGAGATATTGGTAGACGCGGTAGTTCTCGTCGAACAGCTTCAGCGCTGACTCAAGACGTTTCGTGAAGCCGTCAATCGACCTGTCATCGAGACACTCATAGTCCACGCCGCGAACTTCGAGGATGACTCCCACCTCTCCGCTCTTAGTGAGAAAAGCGTGCGGCCCGATGAAGCCGTAGAGATTGATCTGCTCGCTGAGGGAGCCGGTCTCGTTATAGTTTTTGAAGACTCGGCTAAGCCTGAGCATGGCCATCCCTTCGGATTGCAATCGGAGCGAATTTCATCGGATCGTATTGAGCGCGGAGTCTTGCGGCCGTCAGCAGAAATCGTAGAATCTGCGGATCGGTTTGGGTGGCCCAGCGAGCCATGAAATAGAGCAACAAAAACATCAGCAACCCACCGAATAGGCTATTGAGAAGGTTGAAGGTGGCAGCGCCAAGGCACATGGCGAAGAAGAAGAGCTTTCGCTCGGCCCCAAGGATCGTCAGTGGCCGGGACAACGCGCGATGCACTCTGTTGATTCGTCTTGCTTCCGCCACGTGCTTCTCCTTTGAGTGGGTGCTTCAGTTACCGGGAAAAAGCCACGACAGGAAATTCACCGCCGCGATAGCCATGCCGACTCCGAAGAGCACGCCGGCCAGCACACGCTTCGAGCCGCCTTCACCAAAGGCGAAGGTAAGGCCAGCCACGACAATCGCAACGAGCGAAAGGCCCCGAGCGATGGTGCTGGTGAAAGCCTGTTGCAGCACGCTAACGGCGTTCTCCCAGGGGGAAGTCCCTTGGGCGAAGGCAGGCGTGGCTAGGAACAGTCCAGCCACAATTACGCACGCCTGACGGCAAGCCGCCTTCAGTCGAATTGCGTTTCGCCAGATGTTTCTCATGTTGGGAAAGCTCCTTTGCGCTTGATCTTCACCTGAGTAGTTGGGAGAGTTCTCGCGTCGTCCTTAGCCGTCAGTGGTTAGCCAAACGCAAAGGCGGAAGAACCGCTCGCCTGGTTTGAAAGTCCTTGCACGCGGTCAAGGCACACTTGGAGCAGGCGCTCCTACCAGAGGGTTTCCACCTTCGCGTCCAGCTTGACGTTGTCGGCTAGCTGCGACGCTTAGCGGCTCACAGGTGAGGTTGTGGCCGCCCAGCCCGCAGCGGAGAATTCAGCGAGAACTCCCCTCATTTACAAGGAGGCTTTGAGGAAGAAAAAAGTAAGAAAAAAATCTGCACAACTTAAGGGTGCCTTTGGGGTTCTATTGACATCAAAGCAAACAGCGTGCCACGCTTTTAATGCCCATTCCAACTGGCCGGAGCCTGGACGAGTGACCCGATGGAGAGACCAGACCCGTATGGCGAATGGGTACTCCGCCAGAACACTAACTCAAAGGACGGTACCCCTGCGCCAGTCGATGAAACGCTGCTGGCCGCAGCTCGCACAGCGTGGCCGCGCGTCTTAGCACATGCCAGACTAGAGCTTCGGAGCAAGAATTCCGAGGGTGAGACTGAAGCCTTGACCGCCGAGGTCTGGGAATCGGTGCTAAAGTCCGTTGCCAAGGCCCTTCAAAGGAACCGCGAGAAGGGACGGACGATTGCGAACCTCGAAGGATATTTGTTCGCGGCTTTCCACCATCGCTTCAATAGATTCCTGAAATCAGAACAAAGGCGAGACGACGCGATTGAACTTGTTTCGTCGTCGATGGATTTCGATAAAATCGCGACTGCACAGGACACGCGATGGGTTTCCGACCTGGAAAGTGCGATTGCGGTTAGAGAAATCATTCGGCTGATGGATGGCCGGACCCGAAAGATTTGGCAGGCGCGGCAATATGGCTATTCGTGGAAGGAGATTTCAAAGTGGTTGGGTGTAACGGAACAGCAGGCAAAGATGAAGTTTCGATATGGTCTGGCGAAGACTCGGGAGAGTCTGCTCAGGACGCGCAAGCGAGAGTCCGGTCAGTGACCCATAAATTATTTCTGTTGAGTCCGACTGCTCTAAGGCGTTCAATTCTTGTAAGGTGAGGCTGGTCTGAGCGAAAAGACATATATCCCGAAGGAAGAGAAAGATCTCCTAGCTGTATTGGGTCGAGGGCTTCGCGACGAGTTCCCGAATCCCGAGCGGGTTGGATGTCCTGCTCAGGATATTGTCGCTGCCATTGCCGCGCACAGAATGCCCCTGTCGCAAGCAGAGTCGTACTTGGACCATTTGACCTCCTGCAGTCCGTGCTACCGGGATTTCGTGCGGCTCCAATCGGACTATCGCCAACGCCGGGCGCGAATGATATTTGCGGTCGCCGCGAGCGTGCTGATTGTGGTGGGTCTGGCGACGTGGGTGATGCTGCGTCAGCACGATCAACAGATCGCCGGTGCGGTCGTGGATTTGCGGGATCGGGCTATGGCGAGGGGCACAGAGCCGCCTCCGACTGAGCCGCCGTTGGAAATTCCACGCAGCGTCTCGCACTTGGATATTTACCTGCCATTGGGGAGCAGCGTTGGTTCCTACGATGTCCGTATCAGCTCGGTTAGCGGAGAACCAATCTTTGCAGGAACGGGGGAGGCGAAACTCGAACAGGGTATAACCCTGTTGCGTGTTGACTTCGGAAAGTCGTTGGCTAAGCAGGGGAAGTATCTCCTGCAGATTCGCAGGCAAGCGTCCGAATGGGGTTCATTCCCATTGGACATTCGTTGAAATCGAACAAACCGACCTGGCGTTGTGTATACTTCCGCGAGCTCCCACGTTTGCGCGAGGGGTTTCGCATGAAAGCCTTGAATGCCACATTCCTCTGTCTCTTAACTAGTCTATTTTTGCTGGCGTGCTCAGGGCGAGCAAGCGCGCAGCAAGCTCCGAACCAATTAATTCAAAAGGGCGAGCCGCACGTGGTGCCGGGCTGCGGAGTTTCCGGCTGTTATGCCTCCTATGACTTTTGTGTTCCCGTGCCACCCGAAACCATTCCCATTTCCATCACGCATTATTACGACAGCTTTAGCGGGTGGGGGGAGTTTACTAACCAGCGCCAAACGCCAAACGGTTTCTGCGCAACTTACGTCCAGCATTCGCACAATGTGACTCGCATCGTGTCTTTCGACGTTCTCTACCAACTTAAGAACGCGCCAGAGGGGGTCGCGCTTCCGGCCAGAGAGGCGGAGATGCTAGAGAAGTTGAAGTTAGGAGAACGGCTCAGCCTTTCAGGTTCGACGCGGAACATTTCCGGCAATTTCCTCCAAGCGGTCGTTTCTCAGTTGAAGGATAACCAGGCGCTCAAGACGAAAGGTCTGGAAATCGATGGTGCCGAGTTTTCTGACGATGTCTCCATCACCAAGACGACTGTACCCTTTACCGTTCACTTGACCAATTGCCATTTTGCGAAGCCATTCTCTGTTCAGGGCGCAAGATTCGATGGCTCAGTGGTCATCGAAGACAGCAGTTTCGAAGAAAGTTTTCAGTTCCAGAGCGTGGGAATCAAGGAAGACCTGATCGTAAGTGCCAAATCTTCGGCTCCAAAGCAAACGCCAGCGTTTGGGATAGTGGACACTCACGTCGATGGTCAGACGAAACTCACAATGGTAACAAGCGGGTCAGTGGACAATCTCAAGACCGGCGACCTTCACGTTGTCGCGGGCACTCCCATAGACGTGTTGAGTTTCGCTCACTTGGATGTCAATTCATTTCTCATAGACGGAGCAGTAAGCCGGACTGGGGTTAAACAGCTTTACGTGACTAGTAGCAAGATTAACAATTCTTTTCGAATCGTCGGAATTGATATCGACAACTTCCGCGCGGCCTGGACGACCGTGGGCGAGCTCACTTTGTCAAACACCGCCATCGAGAAAGGATTCAACCTATCATTCTCGACCATCAATTCATTCGAGTGGGCGATGGGCCAAAAGGGAACATTCCCTCCCAAGGAAAACAATGATCTGACCGGAGTCGTCTTCAAGAGCTTGAAGATCACGCACGCTGACGCAATCGAAAGCCCGGCAGCCAACACGACAGGGGCGCAATCGTCGGGTGGGCCTGAAAGTGCCGAAGTCGCGAGGACATCTCTGCAGATGCTGGATGGTTCCCAATATTCCGCATCTGCTTACGATGCGCTCGAAAAGCTTTTGGCAGGCCGTGGCGATTCTCAGGCTGATGAGGTCTTCGTCGCTGGACGTGAGGCAAGACGCCAAAGCGAGATTGGCACCAGGCCAGTACTCGGAAGATTCGCCTGGGGTCTGGATCTGTTTCAAGAGTATGTTTTAGGGTATGGCCGTATCGCGAGGTGGCCGATCATCTGGGCTGTTGTCGTCATCGTAATCGGTTTCGGCTTTTTCTGGAGCGAAAGCAAGATGGAACGGAAGCCAGAGACCGACAGTGAATATTCGAGATTCTGGTACAGCTTTGAGTTGTTCGTGCCCGTAATCGCCTTGGGTATCGCCAGCGAATGGCATCCGAAACCAGAACATAAAGTCGTTGCAAATTATGCTCGTTTACACAGACTCGCTGGTTGGATTCTGGTTCCGGTCATCTTGGCTGCGCTTACGGGTCTCGCCAAATAAGCTGCGCGGGCAAAATTGATAAAAACGTTGTCTAAAATTACGATTTCGGCTCTCACCCCAGTAACGGCAAGAACTGACTGATGGTTAGTACCGCGGGATGATGATAGCTGCGAGCCGTTACACGTCAAAGCTGGCGGGCTAGTTCGAGCGCCTTCTGCATCTGAGCGTCTTCGCCAGCGAGAAGCGTTTCGGGCGGTTGTGCGACTGGAACACTCGGTGAGACGCCTCGCCCTTCGATGAGTTTTCCTTCCCACGTAAGATATGCGGCGACAGGAAGCCCGACAATGTAGCCAAAACCGGCTTTAAATGCACTGCCACTCAAGAGTCGTCCAGGAGTCTTGGCCCCGATAATTGTGGCTAGGTTATTCTCTTCCGCGAAGGCTGCAACCATTTCTCCAGCACTGGCCGTGTGCTCGTTGACCAAAATAATCACGCGTCCGTGAAAACGCTGCGGTCCTAAACCCTCGGTGACGACGAGGATAGACTTATCGATGAAACCGTACCGCAGAGCCAGCCAGATCAGAGTGGATTTGTGCGACGGTATGCGTCCGAACCTTGGCAGTTTCTCGCGCGAATAGCCCTTCTCTTTACGTTGTCGCGTGAGGCTGTAACCAACCTCCTGTTTTCCTGGCGTCAGATAGCTCATGAGCCGAAGGCCGCCGATTCCCCCGCCAGTATTTCCACGCAGATCTACAATCAAACGAGTTGATTTCCGCAGGTGGGCGAATGCATTGTCGAGCGCCTTCGCCAGATCAATTCCTACTGCGCCAGGAAACATAGTGACCTTCAGCCAACCGATTCCTTCGGGGAGCTGTGAGCAAATCACTGACTTCGGAACGAGGACAGGGTGCTTCTTGGATCGCGGTGACGGCACTTGAAGATTGCCGGTCACGCGTTTTCCGTCCGGCTTTTGGACGGCGTACTGCGAGTCTTCGCCAACCGGAAAGATTGGAGGATCGGGTGGACGCAAATCCCGATTTCTAATTTGAAGCAGGATGTCACCGGGTCGTATTCCTGCTGTGTGCGCCGGGCCTCCCTCATGAACATCCTGGAACATCCAGCGTTGTTCTCCATCGAGATTGAAGCGCATAAAGGTGGCGCTGATTGCATGGCGGCCAGGAACGTTCGGGCTTTTAGCGTGCCGGAATCCGGTGTGGCTCGTCTTCAGTTCGTTCAGCAGTTCCTGCATTCTCGTCTCAAATTCGTCGTCCGAACTACTTTGGAGGACCTGGTCCCGCCTGGCTGATGCCAGGGCAGTCCAATCAGCTCCGTTCATCCCAGGATCAAAGTGCTTCCGTTTCACGAGTTCGGAAACTCGCGCGTAGATTTTCTCGCGTGCTTGAGGTTCAAGGCTCATTGGACACCCAATCGAATTGGCGACCCGCCATCGCCTGTTAAAACAAACGCGCTCCAATAGTAGGGTGAAACGTTCCTTCCATATTTTGCAAGCAGATCCAGCTTGGCATCTCGGAGGGCCGATGCTTGGTCCTCACCTTCGACGATGTGAGTATAGAAGCGATCCATCAATGCGTGCGTGAAGGTGTCATCTGCACTCCAAAGGCTGGCTACGACGGATTTCGAGCCGCTTACGAGAAAGGCTTCTGCCAAGTCTGTAACGCCTTCCTCGCCCTGAAGTTTTCCGACTCCTGTGTCGCACGCCGATAGCGTCACTAGGTCTGCGTTGAATCGCAGGCGAGTAATCTCCCTGACCTGGAGCAGTCCGTCATCGGAACTCTTCGGGTCAATGCCAAGCACCACTCCTGAACGCTCCGGGAAACGCGAGTCCGAGAAGCCGTGGACCGCCAAATGGATGATCTTGAAATCCGTCAGCTTCTCAGCTTTGAACGCAGTTTCTGTGGCCTGTGCTCCCAAGAGCAGGACGGCATCGCTTCGCAGAATATTCTTAATATCCAGAACTTCGTCCCGAGTCTGCGGGAGATCATAAAGCGGCGTACCAAACGTATCAGATACGCCCCGAAGTAGACGATCTTTGACTCCTGCTGGCTTTACGAGAGCCGCCGAGACATTGGCCTGATTCTGATATGGCGGATTTCCGACCGCCAATAACGTCGTCTGGTGTTCAGGTCGTGAAGACTTGCCGCGCAGGACGTACACAACCGTGGAGGCGGGCGCGTAAGTGACAATCTTGTTCTGCAGCACGAGAGTGTTCGATGCGTCCACGAGTGTTTCAAAGGGCAAGAGATGCAAAATGCCATCGGGGACAACGATGAAGCGATTCGCACTACCGTGTCTTTCAAATGAGGACAAGAGAATGGCATAAAGCTGCTTTGCCGAGCGAACGTCAACGCGCTTTTCTCGAAGCCCGGCGAGATAGCTGCGTGTCAAGTCCTCGATTTGCTTTCTACTACCGTTCAGGCGCTCCAGACCTATTGCGAGGGGTGAAATCCAAAGGCAATAAGACTGAGGGTCACCGAGGACATATTCTAGGATCAGTTCGTCGCCACGAAGTCGGGATTGAACGTTCTTGAGGGACGCAGGTTTCTCAAACCACTCCTTCGTCTCAGTTTCTTGCCCTGTACGAACCAGTCCTAACCTGCGTTCATATTCGACCAGTTGATCAAGCAATGCTGTCCGTTCAGCAGCGTCTTCAGATCGCATCAGACGAAGTTGTAGAGTTGCGACGTCGGTTTCCAACTGTTGTACCTGCTCGGATTGGTTTTGAGTTGGTGGCGTTCCGTTTTCAAGGAGTGCTGCCGGCGTCCGGCCACGTACACGCTCCAGCACGCTGAAGGCGCGAGCGACATTTCCCAGACGGGCCTCCATTTCAAAATGAAGAAGATAAGTGTCGCTCATTGCGTCAGCGAGCGAACTGTTCCAGTACGCCTCGTTTGTATTCACAAGCATGCCGTCGATTACGTCTTCGGCCTGGTTGTATAGCCTTTCAGCACCTATTGAGTCTCCCTGGCGCGCTTTGAGATCGGCGAGTACGGTCAGATCGCGGGGCAGGTAGTAGCGGTCGCCCACCTTCCTGCTTACATCGACGCCGATGGCCGCACGGTCCTCGGCAGATCGAAGGTTGCCATCGTCGCGATAGATCCTTGCCAGATCAAGCATCGCTTGTGCCGCCATCCGATAGAACGTGTGTTGCCGTCCTAGACCCCCTCCTCTCTCCAGAAGTTTGACAGCATCCTCGCGGCGTCCTAATCGCAATGCGAGTTCGCCTTTGTTGATGAGAATCTGAGATTGGTGACCGTACTTTTCGTTTTGAATGGCGGTCGAAAGCGCATAGTCCAAGACGCTTTCGGCTTCATCCAACTTCCCCTCTCCCGCCAAAGCCCAGCCCTTGCCTTCGTAAGCCATGTAGGGAAAGCCGCAGTCGGGATTGTCTCGACTCCTCTTGATCGCGCGCTCGAAAAAAGCGAGGGCCTCGCCGTATCGCCGAACTTCGTTGAAACCGTTCCCAAGCATTTCGAGAGTGCGGACCTGACCGCCCAAATCGCCGCTCGCCATTGTGGACAGAAGCGCATCGCCCACCATTGTTGAGGCTCGTTTACTGTCGCCTTCGAGGAAGGCGATGATTCCTAACTCTCCCTCTGCCCGCGCCTCCCACTGTTTTTCGCCGAGAGAATCTGCAAGCGTCTGCGCCTCTAGCCAGGCCCGTTTCGCTGATGCGGCGTTGATTTCGAGGTCCGTGTATCCCTTTTGAACCAAGCACCACAGCCGCAGCTCCGGGTCTGCCTTCGTTTCCGGCTGGTCCAATTCCTTTTGGATCATCTGAGAGACATCGACGTATGACATCGTTTCTGACCGTGCGCGAATTCGTCCGATGCGAGCGTAGATTTCGTTCCTGGTGTCGCCCTTTTCTTTGAAGAGTTCCTCTGCCCGAGCGTAGAGTGGCTCTGCCTTGGGCCAATTGAAAAGCCAAGCGAGGCGGTTTGCTTCTGTGAGCAGCAGGTTGGGGTCAGTTGAAGTTGCCGGGTTCGGCAGGAATTCTGGGAAGGGACTACGCTTCAGCTTCCGAGAAGCATACAGCCAAATGTATTTATGAGATATTGCGCCAAGCAGGGCAATAGCGAGGGATGTGAGAAGGAGCGCTACTCGAAGACGCCTCGATACATGCATTGTAGACGCAGGCCCGGTTGCTTGATCTCATTTGGCTGTTAAATCGCTAGATGCCGCGTGTGGGCTTTGGGTTTTCTCCCGTGACGCCTAGCAGCTACACCCCTCCAACCCAGTCCAAGGCTTTTAGTTGCGTGTTCGGCGCACACGATGCGCCATGTCGGTCGCATTTCCGACCGCCAAGAACCGCCGAAAACGAGACCCCACTGCCCAGTCGGGCCCTCGGGAGGGAAGGCATGCAAACAAGGGCCAGCCGCACCGCCCAATTGCGGCAACGTATCTGATAGGCTATACATCGCCTTACAGCAGCGAAGCCACACCTATTCGTGGATTCCATGAGCCAGCGGTTTCGCGGTGTCCGCACGTAATTCGCTCGGGTGAACCACGCAGGAGGATGAATGGACCCGGTCAATTCCTACTGGGGCATGCTCCAAGCACTTGAGGACGGCTTCCGGTCACGTTACAAGCGTCGGGACGTAAACATTACGGGCATCCTATTTGCGCGTCCAGCCAGCTCTTTCGCGCAGAAGGAGATCCTGCCCCACATCGATTACTGGCACCACAGATCGGACTACTATACCGACTTCTTTTGCCCAGGCTATCTTCGAGACGATTCCGGGCAGAGCGGTCCGATTGTTGCAACGGTTGGTGGCGGCAAATGGTGCTTCACCAATCAGGGCTTTATCACATTCCTGGAACAGCTTGAACCCCACACTTCTTGGAAATATCGCGGTGGTTGTGACCTTATCGTCACGAATGCACGATACGATCAGGCAACCAACCACGCATCGCTTGATCTGTCTTCGGCAATAGCTGTCGATTTGGAGCTTGCACAAAAGGACAACGCGGTCCGGGACGTAAGTGATCTGTGCGAAGCGGTGTTTGCCTTTGCGAAGAATCTCAATGAAGCAACGGAAGACCCGTGTTGGCAGTTCTCCGACCGACTCGGATTAAGAGTGGTAAAAGGTTCACTCAAGGAATTCCTCTTGAAGTACCTGCCATCGTGGATTAAGCCCGAAGTACGAAAGGCCCTGCATTTTGTTACAGCGGACCTTCAAGCGCGAACTTAACAGGAGATGAGGGAGGATCACGATGCGTGACAGTGCCGATTTTCGAGACCCCGAAAGTCTCATCGAGGAAGCAAGGTTCGCGTATTCCGAAATTTATTACTGGCATACAGCGCAAGGAAAGCGGAGATTTGACGAACGCTTTAAGGAGAGAGAGGAATCTCAGGCGTGGAGAACGAAGTATACCGCTCTACTCGCGGAGCTATCTAAGCCGAAGAAAGCCAGCCCAAAAGACATGTTGCACGTTGCTCGGGAAGTGCTTTCTGGCCGAATGGAATGGGCTTATAACGAAAAAAGCGAGCAAGGGGTCACCCTCAGCAACTGGGCGCGTCGTATCGAAGAACTCCTCCGCGAACACGCAAAAAGGGTAGAGCGTGAACAAGTCTCCGAGCGACTGCACTCCTTTAGGAGTCTTGCGGAGGACGGAACAGTCGTTGACGGCCTCCGCATCGAGATCCCTTTGCAGGCCAACGAATCCTGGAGCGTCGAAGGTTATCTTGGTTATGCCAACGTCGTCTACCATGATGTGCCCGAGACGGACAACATCGGCGGAAGGATTTTTTTGATTCAGACCAATCTGGAACACACGCGTGACAGCAAGACGGGATACACATTTCATAACGCGAGCCTACTGCACGTTGAGACGATCATTGGAGAGCATAATCTGGCCGAACTCGTCAGGCATGGCGATCTCTTCGTCGAAAGTGTGATCTTGGGAGAATGAGTATGTACAAAGTGACGCTGACGCTGCGAAATGACACCGACGAAGACGTGATGTGCCTTGTGCCCAAAGGCCAGGTTTTCGAAAACAGGAATGTCGGGACTCAGAGGCAGAACCTCGCGGCTGCGAGAGACTACCGCGTGCTTATTCCTGGACGCTCACGACTGACTTTGGAGCTAGATGCTCTTTGTACGAATCAAACGATGAGCGGTCCTAACGGCTCACCTGGTCGTACCACTGTCTTCCGCATTGCCGGTGCATTTGATTCGCAGCAAGATCTTTGGAATATCATGTCATCCACGGGCGTTCAGTAGAGGTGCATTAATGGCGGAAACACAAGAGCGGCCATCAGCCGCGTCGTTGGATTTCTATATTCAGTACGAATACCTATCTTCCCGAGATTTCGGGACGCTCTTGGAAGCGTGCAATGATTTGTCCGACAGGGCGTACAGATTCTACGCTGAGTCTTTACGGGGTACATGGGCGGAGCCTCCCGTACTGGAACTATCCGAAGCCAACACCGGCGACTCGATAAAATTCAAGTTCATCGAACGGGCACTCCCTTCCATTTCAAGCGACAAAGAAAACGATATAGTTATCGGCGTACCGAAAAAGTTAGGCATCCCCGTCTTGATGGGTTTCCTGCTGCTGAGCGCGGCAGACAAGGCGATGGATATGCGGAACAAGTATTACGATGGGCAAATAAAGCAAATCGAACTTCAGCTGAAACAGGAAGAGATCAACAAGATTCGACGTGGAAGTGAAACCAAGGCTCCCGAAGAACTGGAGAAACAGTCGCAAACAATCATAGCGTCCCTTCTGAATAACAAAGCGTTCAAGTCCGTCAGCATCAACGGTGTTGAGATCAAGGGGCCGCACTCCACTGAACCCAGCCCTCGCAGAAGCGCTGCGATGTGATTTCTTTACAGTCGAGGCAAGCCATTCGCTATCGGGTAGCGAAATCGCCAGGAGACCCAGGAGTGGGCCTGGGCCTCCTGTTCTGGCGGACTATTCGGTTGATGCAATCGCCGTCAGGATTTCGGCGCTGGTGTGCTGAATCCGTTCCAGTGAAGCTGCCAAGGTCTCTTTGCTGCCGTCATAGAGCTGGATGTAATCCACAGAACTGCCGGCGCTAAGTCCGATTCCTTCGCAAATCACAAAGGCCACGGCTTCCGCTTCGGTCTCCCGCACGCGCTTGCTGGTTTCTGTGCGTTGCTCCCCCTGATGCAGAAGTGCATGGGCCAATTCGTGCGCCAGAGTCGCAAATTCCTCTGCGGCTCCCTGTCCGGGCAGGATCACAATCTTTCTCGGTGAGCATTGGCCTTGTGCCGGATAGATCGCGTCAGAGTATTCAAGTTGGATTCCACGGCCCGAAATGAATTCCTTAATCCGGTTCGTGTATTCGGATGGGTCGCCTTCGGTGTTGCCAAATTGTGGCAGCGGCTTGCCGTCTGTGTCCGCCATATCGAACACGTAGACCGCCCGAAAACGAATGTCCATTTTTTCTTGGTCGACGTCCTTCTGTTCTTGCGCGGCCTCTTCTCGAATCACGACCGGAGCAAGAATCATGATTCCTTTCGCACCCTTCTTCACAAATCGCCCTAAACGCTTCCAGGTGTTAAACCCTGCGACGTGGGTTGCGTCTGGTCTCTGCGTTGCGATTAGCATGATGTTGTGCAATGAATAGCGATGGAACCGCGCCATTGCGCCTAAATACTCCCTCAGCTTCTCACTGTGGCCCGCTTCCAGGGCATGACTGAGTTCTTCGATTGCCTTGCTTGCGATCTGTTTTGCTCGCTCGATCTTCATGAAAGTTCTCCTTGTTTCGGGGAGCTTTGCTCCCTTCACCGAGCAGCCAGGGAGCAAACGACACGAAACAGGAGACGGAAGCGTAGAGGGTGATGCGCCCAGGTCGAAACGAGCCGCATGCTTGAGTGACACAGCGCTTTTCTGTGGCGCGAAAGCTGCTAGTGCAGACCGTAGCCGTGATTCATTAGGTGGGGCGTGAAGCCCTCGAAGCGGCACAAATGCGAGCGAGCTAGAAAGCGCACCAAGCAGAGAGACGAAGACAAGATCAGATTTGCTACTATGCCTTCATGGCTGAAATTGCGCTGAATCGTGAGGCATTTGCCAAGCGGGGACGCCGCCTGGAGTACTTCACAATCGCGTGGAATACCCTTGAGGGGCTAGTAGCAGTTTTCACTGGGGCGATAGCAGGCAGCATTTCTCTCGTAGGCTTCGGAATTGATAGCTTCATCGAGGTTATATCGGGGGCTACGTTGCTTTGGAGGATGTCGGTTGATGCCGACGCGCAACGTCGAGAGCAAAACGAGAAACTTAGTCTCAGGATCGTCGGCATCTGCTTCATTGCGCTCGCGGCATACGTTGGTTACGAATCTATTTCTGATCTCGTCAGCAAAAGGCAACCCCAACACAGCATCCCAGGAATAGTCTTGGCCTGTGTTTCCCTCATTGTGATGCCGCTGCTGTCTCGCGCTAAAAAGAAGGTGGGCGACTCAATGTCGAGTGCGGCTATGCACGCTGATGCCAAGCAAACTGATTTCTGCGTTTACCTGTCGGGAATTTTGCTAGTCGGGCTCCTTCTTAACTCTGCGCTAGCGTGGTGGTGGGCCGATCCAATCGCGGCATTGGTCATGGTCCCGATCATCGCCAAAGAGGGCGTTGATGGAATGAAGGCCAAGACTTGTTGCTAGCCCGATTGTTCTAACAGTCCAAG
>Ga0326727_10007509_pt1 | contig 28734 bp, 13 predicted proteins | sample MB2enrmetagenome_FD_207643 | JGI IMG/M metagenome (GOLD analysis project Ga0326727, IMG submission 207643) | Lab enriched peat soil microbial communities from McLean, Ithaca, NY, United States - MB29MY | ecosystem: Environmental > Terrestrial > Soil > Wetlands > Peat | place: USA: New York... | reverse complement strand
GGCGCCGGATGGAAAACGTCTTGACTCGACGTTGGACTGGCTGGCGTTCAAAGCGGGCGTCTATCCGAAGCTCAAGCCTTCCTTGCAAAAGAAATACCCAAGTTTTCTTTGGGTGTGAGCCGCGCCAGCTATTTCAGGCGGTAGAATTCAATCTGGTTGGTCATGGGCAAGGTCACAGCGTTGGTTGTGGTTGTGGCGGGGAGGGACTGCCAGCCGTTGGAGTTGGCGAGGTCGGAATTGTACTGAAGGGTATGGCCGGTGATAATGGCGGGCCAGGCTATCGTGATGCTTCCATTGGAGGGCGCGGCGTTTAGCATCAGCGCCGGGCCGGTGGCGGAAAAGCTCAAGTTGTCGATGGCCAGGCCCTGGCTGGAGCCGGTGGCGCTGGCCATCTGCCAGACCAGCCACAAGGCCGCGCCGGGCGGACAATTGGTGATCAATTGGTTGGTGACTCCAATGGACGCGCTCATCAACGGAGCGGTTTCCCCGGCGGCTTCCGCGCCCGTCGGGAAACTCACGTTCAAGGCCGGCAGCGTGGCGGTGACGTTGGCGGTGGAAAAGCCGTTGGCGCCGGTCGGATCGATGAAGTAAGAGAAGGACAGGGTCTTGGCGCTGGTCTGCTGCCGCCAGAGTTCGCCGGTGTAGCTGAGGCTCATGTTGGTCAGCGTGTTGACGGTCTGGTTGAGGACGCGCAGGGCAAAGGCCGTCGGGCCGGTGGTGCTGGTGGCCAGAAGGCCGAGGGCGCGATTGGTCGAGTCACTGCCGGTCGAGCCAAAGCTGATAATGCCGCCAGTGGTCTGATCGCCCGCGCTGGCGCCCAGTTTGAGTGTCAGCGCGGCGGAGCCGTACCAGCCGGACATTGTCGATGCCAACCCCAATCCGCCGTTGCCGCTGCTCGATTGGATGGGAAAGGCGAAATCCAGCGGGTTAGCCAGCGAATAGGTGACGCCGTTGATCGTCGCCGAATTGCTGGCATTGACCGTGACCGCGCCCGGATCGGGCAGGGAATCAAAATTCTGCGTGTAAACGGCCCCGGCGTTGGTATAAGCCAGCGCCGAGTGCGTCACGACGGTCACGACAGCCGGCTGGCTGGTGGTGACCCCGGTGGCGTCGGAGACCTGGACATCGTAAGTGCCCTGGCTGGCGGCGGTGAGAGTGGGAAGGCTGAGGACGCTGGTGGTCGCGCCGGCGATGTTGCTGCCGTTCCATTGCCACTGGTAACTCAAGGCGGAGGCGCCGTTGGCGGTGACCGACAAGGTGGCCGTGCCGCCGGCGAAATCAATCTGTGCCTGCGGCTGGGAGAGAATCAACGGGGGCAGGGGAGCGGAGTTGGCCGAGAAGGCCAGGTTGTCAATGGCCAATCCCTGGCTGGTGCCGGCATTGTTGGTCATTTGCCAGACCAACCATAGCGCCGCCCCCGGCGGCCAGGCGACAATCGTTTGGTTGGTGACACCGAGTTGGATTTGATTGGCCGGCTGCGTGCCGTCTTCGGGCGTATAGCTGCCGGTGGGAAAATTGACGTCCAGAGCGGGCAGGGGAACGGCGCCGTCAATCGAGAAGGCATTGGTGCCCGTCGGGTCGATGTAATAGGAGAAGGAAAGCGATTTGGCGTTGGGCTGCTGGCGCCACAATTCGCCGGTATAGCTGAGGTTGATTTGATCAATGGTGTTGGTGGTCAGGTTCAGGAGGCTCAGGCCGAAGGCCGTCGCGCCGGTCGTGCTGGTGGCCAACAGGCCGAGGGCGCGATCGGTCGAGGCGGCGGTGGTGGGGCCGAAGCTGATGATGCCGCCAGTGCTTTGATCGCCCGCGCTGGCGCCAAATTTCATCGTGGCGGCAGCCAGTCCGTACCAGCCAGGCATGGTCAGCGCAAGGCCCAGACCGCCGGAGGAAACGGGATTGGCGAAATTGAGCGGGTTGGAGGGCGTATAGGTGACGCCATTGATTGTCACCGAGGCTTCGCTATCGACGGTGCTCGTGCCCGGGTCGGGCAACGAATCGAAGCTCTGGGTGTAAAGCGAATTGAGACTGAAATAAGGGACGATCGGCGGGACGGCGCCATTGTTGGGGCCCCCTGGCGTGGCGTAGAAAAACTGCTGCCGGCTGAAGCTTTGGCCGTCGGGGTAGGATCCGTACGAATAGTTGGCGGGAAGGTTGGTGTAATTGATGTAATCCAGGATTTGCGGCTGGCCATCGTAAATCCGACTCAGCGCGACAAAGCCGGAGCTATTGGAAAGAGTAAAGGTGGCATGGAGTTCGGACAAAGTGCTTAGGTTGGTCTGGCCATCGGCAAAGACAACCAGGAATTGGCCGGCCGCGATGCCGGCATTGGTTGGGAAGGCCCAATTGGTGAGGTTGGTCACATTGTTGGCAAGGCAGAGGCCGTTCAATGCAACGGCATTGGTGGCCGGATTGTAAATCTCGACCCAGGGCACGCGCTGGCCGGCGCTGTTGGTGATGCCGGTCAGATTGAGGGCCTGGAGTTCATTGATCCACAATTCCGGAAACGGCGGCAGCGCGGTGGCGACGCTGTTGGAAGCGGCGGGAGTCACCAGCGGAACCGTCGCCGGCGGCGCGGGGTTGGTCGTGGCCACGATGCCGGAGCCGGACAGGCGGATGGTGAGGGGGCCGCCGTTGGTGCTTTGCAGGAACCAGTAGCTGATGGTGTAGGTCGCGTTGGTGGTGAGCGCGACGGGTGTGATTTGCCAGATGGCGCTGCTTTGGGTGGTTCCGGCGCTGGAGGAAATGACGTGCAGGCTGGCGTTTCCGGAATGCTTGACAGTGGTGCTCAGGACGGAGTTGGTGAGATTACTGGAGACGTGCCACACCGTGCCGGGAAAGCCGGATTCAAATCCGCCGTCCGCCAGCATGTTGCTCCCGACGCCCGGAATGCTTCCGGCCACGACTTCGATGTCATCGACATAAACATCTCCCGCCGACTGCAAGTAGATGTAGAGCAGCGAAGTGGTGGCCTTGCCTGTGGCGGTGACATAGATCCAGACCGGGGTGGGCACGGCGTTAGTGGGCACGGCGGCCCAGTTGCCGAGCCGCCAATTGTCCTGTGTCGAATCGATCAGCTGCAGGGAACTGCCCAATCCGTTGGCGGCGGAGGGCCAGGGAGGCGAACTGTCGTATTGGACTTCCGCCACGACTGTGTTGCCGGACCCGCCGGTACCCGGTTGCTCCAGGGCCAGGGTCGATGGTCCGTTGGTCTCCAGCGGGCCGGGGAAGATGTCAAACACGGGAGTGGTCGCGCCATAAGCCGCCGCGTAGGCGGCCGGATTTCCAGCCAGAACAAGAAAATCGGTCGGACCGAGCAGTGAACCGGGAGGGAAGGTGTAGTTCAAGCCCTGCAATTGCCAGTTGGAAAGATCAAAGGTATTGCTCGATGAATTGTTATACAGTTCGATGTACTGGGCATCGGGCACGACGGGGTTGTACATGATTTCGTTGATCACAATCTGGCCGACAGGCGAGGGCGCGCCGCCCTTGTAAACGACCGACAAGTTGGCCGTGGCACCGGCGATTGGCTGGTTGCTGACGTTCACGCCGCTGACGGCCAATTGGTTTGTGCCCGGCACCAGCGGGGCCGTCGCCGACCAGTTGGTCAACGTCGTCCAGGTCACGGGCACGGCCTCGCCGTTGATCCAAACCGTCGCGACGTTGACGGGAGCTGTCCCGGTCACATAAGCGGTGTCGTTGCTGACAACAACAGTGGGATTGACCGCGAAATTGGTGGCGTTGACCGCGGCCAGTTGCTGGGCGATGCTCGTCCCGGCGGCCGCAATCCACGGGAGCATGGCCGAATTGGGGTCTTCGGCGCTCAGGCCGTCGTTGACGAAGGCGTTGAACTTGGCGTTGCACAAGGGGGCGGTGTTGCTGACGTTGAGCGGACCGTTGACCAACTCCTGCAGGGCACGCCAGTACATCCGCAGGAAAACTGGCGTGTTGTAAATGTTGAGCATGTTGGCGTCCTGGCCGTTGAGCGTGAACAGATTCTGGCCAGGCCCCCACGAACCGCTGTTGCCGAGCACGATGTTATAGTCCCACATCATCAAATTGTATTTGGTGCCGAGCGCGCCGATGTAACCGTAAAGGTTTTGCCCGTTTTCGCAGCCAAAAGAGTCCCAGTTGCCGGCGGCATGATTGGCCGCGAAGACGCGCATCCAGTTTTCCATGTTGGCCATGTTCTCCACGTTGCCCACATAGTTGGGTGTGCCATAGGAATTGGCGGCGTCAATGAGCGAGAAAACGTTTGTGAAATCGTTGTCGGAATCGGGCGTGCGCCGAATTTCAAAATTGAAGCGGTAGCGGGCCGGTTTCAAAACGCCTCCAGTCGTGGTGTAGGGGATCAGATTGCACCAGGCATTGTTGTTGAACGCGATGGTCGGGCCGTCGGGTAGCGGGGGGAATTCGAACCACGGCTGCATCTTGTAGAGAAAACCATCCGGGTCGTTGGGGAAGTATTCCTTGACCATGTCGCTGCCGGGGACTTGAGTGTCTTCCATCAGGACTCCGCGGCGGTTACCGTTGACATAGACGGCGACGTAACGCCGGGAGAGCCAGGGCACCCCCAGGGCGCGCATGAAGGTGTAGGCGGTTTGTTCCCGTTGCAGGCTGGCATCGTCTCCGGGGCCGTTGCCCGGCTGGTGAATTTTGTTAAAATCGGTCGCGCCAAGAAACTGGTCGTCGTCGGGAAAGGTCCACTTATAGTGGCACAGGTTGCCAACAGGAGTGTCGAATTCCTGATGGTAGGGGCTGCCGGAGAAGTGCCCCTGCGCGTTGTAAATGACCCGGCTATTGTTGACAAATGTGAAATCGTTGCCCTCGTTGCTCAGGTCCGAGAGGTTGGACCAGCGGGTCACATTGGTTTGCGTAATCCACGCGTGATAAGTGCCGAAGCTCCCGCCAGGGATGCTATCGCCGAACATGACGACGCACTCGCGCACTGGTTCGTTGTTGCCGGGGCGCAAGACGGGAAACCGCGTGGCAGCTCCTTTCAAATCCGTCGCTGACAAGTAAAATGCCACAATGGTATTCGCCGTCTGGCCCGGAATCGTCCCGCTGAAGACGCCATCTCCCGCCAGGGCGTCACCAAGAACTCCGCTGTCGTTCATCGTCAGGACCGAGTAAGCGGTCGCCGGGTCTATCCGATAATAGAGTTTGACGGATTGCAAGCCGTCCGGATCGTGGACTCGGGTTGTGACTACCACCGCCTGATTGGCGGCCGGCAGAGTGGGAGTGTGGGTGACCAGGTACAGGGCCGGTCCGGCGTTGGTGATATAGGCGCTGTTGCGCGCCCCCGGCGTGCCGAGATTGGCCGGTACGGGCATTGCGCCGGTGGCTTCCAGCCAGCCTCCGTTCAAGCGCAGCACCACTTCCGGCCAACCGTGGAGCCAGCGGGCCTTGAAGCGCAACGTCGCGATGTCGCCGCTGGTCATTGCGTTGGTATAAAGCGTCGCCTCGCAGGAGTTGACGGCATTCCAATACTTATCACTGCATCGCAGATGCAATGAGTGGCTGCTCTGGTAGCCGCTATTCTCGAGGCTGGAACGAACGTGGTCGCCCAAAAGAAACCAATTGCCCAGGCCGCTTTCAAAAGTCGAGTTCATCACACAATTGGACCCGTTGAAATCGACCTCGACGTTGTCCACCAGGCATTCGCCCACGTCCAGCACGCCGATTTGCGCGTGAAGGATGCTGGGTTCGTAGTTGGCGCCGTTGTCCAGCACGCCGGTGTTCTCGATATCGACCCATTGCGACTTCTGTGTTTCATCGCTATCGGCCCAATTGGCCGCCAGGCGGTGATTGGAGTGTGGATCGATCAACTCCAGACTGCTCCCGCCGCCGGCGGACCATTGGCCCCATCGCCCGCCCGTCCCGTAGGTCACCTCATCCTCCACCACATAAACGGTGTTGGTGCCGTAAAGACTTTCGGGCATGGACAGGGCCACCCGCTCGCCATTATGCGAGAGCTTGCCGGAGTAGTTTCCGTAGGTATTGAGGCTGTTCAGGTTGGAATAATTGGCGAATAACTCGGCGATGTTCCTGGCGACCACCACGTAACCATTCGGTCCGATGCTCGCATTGGTTGGGAAGGTAAACGTCACGCCGGCCGTAAACTGCCAGTTGGCCAGGCTGACTGCATTGGTGCCCTGGTTATATAGCTCGATGTATTGATCGTCGTCATTGCCGCTGAGCGGTTTATACATCAGTTCGTTTATCACGATGTTCCCGATCAAAATCGCGCTGTTGTTTGTTGCGGGCGCCAGCGCCTGCAACGGATAAAAATCGTTCGCCCCGTCCGGCCACCGCCCATACGAGACGCCATCCTCTTGGCCCTCAAACTGCACGGCGTCCAATACTCGGCTGCCGTCCGGCTTGATGAAATAAATCGTGTCGCCCGCCGGGTTGAGATTAAAGCCCAGCGATTGGTCGAAGGAAACAAATCCACGCGGTCCCACCGAGGTGCCCTCTGGAATGACAAACTGATTGGTGCTGGGGTCGTCGGTCAGGATGCATCCGGAGAGATCGACCGTTTGGGCGCTGTGATTGTAAAGCTTGACGTACTCTGGGACGGCCGGATTCTCCGAATGGGCCACCACCTCGTCGATGAGGACGTTGCGCAAGGGGCTGGGCCGGTAGGATTCCATCGCTCCCGGAGAGCCGCCCACGATGTCGCTGATATCCCAGGCGCGCGGGTCGCCCTCGCCGTAGGTCGGATAGGCCAGCACGATGGAATGGCCCGTCCCGCGGGCCGCCACCGGCCACGGGTAGGTGTCCGAATAGGGAACGGTCAATAATATATTACTTCTTTCATCCAGCAACTCCAGGGTTTCCGAGTGTTTCAGGCTGCCGGTGTAAGGCCCCGTCACATTGGTGATGCCATAGACCGCCTCGATGCTGCCGGGCGACGCCGCCACCACCAGGTAGCCGCCGGCGGGCATAATTGTTCCGGCGGGAAAGGTGTACTGCATGTCGGCGCAACTGATCTGGTAGCCGCTGATGTCATGGAAGAATGTCTGCGAGTTGTAGAGTTCCAAAAACTCGCAATTGTTGGTGTCCGCCCGCGGCGCCGGCTTCCACATGATCTCGGAAAAGACAATGCCCGATTTGCGGCTGGACGGCCCAATAGGCTCGTGCGGGTTGGACGGAGTTCCGACCACTACAGTATGCCCGGTGTTGGACAGACTTAAGAAACTTGCGGTGGTCAGTGCATTGGTGTTGTGGCTCGCAATGGCCAGTCCAAGGTAAATGGGATTGGGCATCACAATGGTCGCCGTCCCCAGTTGGGACCAGGTCTGGCCGTCGTAACCGGCATAGCCGGTGAAGGAGTTGGCGATGCGCGTGAGGCGCAGCCACGTGTTCGGATAATTGACAGGAAACGTTCCCGCCGAGGCCGCTGTCGCGTAGGAGGAGGCCCGTTCCTGGAAAAAACACCCCGCCATGCCCGGCGTCGCCAGCGAGGCGGCGAATGCCGCGCCGGCGCTCAAATTGGCGCGCGCCATCAACCCTGCCTCGGCCCAGACATCCGACAACCCCAGGCCGGCCAAACAGATGCTCACGTCAAAATTGCCGGAGTAGGTTTCGTACTGGAAATTGAATTGATCATCAATGCCGCCGATGCCCCTGCTGGCAGTGGACACGGTGGCGCCATTGGAGGAAACTACCACGCTCGAAGTGATGGGCGGATTGCCAATGTCCAGCGGCACGTATGGCGAGGCGGTGAAGGACACCAAGGTGTTGCTGGCGAGCATGACAGGCGTGGCCGCGCGGCTGAGAATGCCGTTGAGGACAATCCAATAATTGCTGAAGTAGGCCAGCGGCGCGGTTGTCAGCGTCACCGTCACGTTGTCCGAAGCCAGGGCGGCGGACGCGATGGCCAGTCCATTGGTGAAAGCGTAATTGGCCAGGTTGGTGGCCGAGGCAGGCGTCACGCCCTTGGAGAACACGACCTCGACGTTGGTCAGGCTGCGATTGTAAACCTGTTGGACGGTCGGCGGCACGGTGTCGGGCACCACGGTCAGAACAATGGGCGCGCTGGTGACGGCTCCCAGGGCATTGGACACCACGCAGGTATAGGTCTGTCCGTTATTGAGGGCCAAACTGACGTTGCTCAGCGTGTAAGTGGGCAGGGTGGCGGCTGCGCCCGCCAATAGACCGGCCTGGCTGAACCATTGGTAGGCGACGGGCGACTGATTGGTCACCACTACGGATAAGACCACGTTGAGGTTTTCCACCACCGTGGTATTGGTCGATTGGCTGTAAATGCCCGGCAGACTGTTCAGACCCGTGCAGGGAATCAGCAGCGTGCCCGCCGCACTGACTGCGCTCATCGGCTGTTCGTACGTGCCGTTGGGCAACTGCCAGCGCACGGACAAATTGTCGCCGCCACCGCCTTGTTGCATCAACGCTTCGATGAAATAGCGGCAGCCGGCCTGCAACGTGATCGGAGCCGATTGCTGGTTGGCGTATTCGGTCCAGTCCTCCGAGGTGGTCCATTCGCCGGCGGGGACCGAGGCGATGGGGGCCATAATCGCCGCGTTTTCATTGGTGCTCAAAAAGAGTTGTGAACTGTCATCGCTGGCGATCCAGAAGATATACGGCCCCGTAAGAGGAGGAACGATGAATCCGCGCACGCGCTGTCCGTAATTATCCAGGTTTAGATTGATTTCGGTCTCGAAATTGGTGAATACATGCGTGTAGGAGGCCACCGGATTATTGGGCCAATTGGGGTTGTAGCTGGTGTTGGTCAGCACGGCCAGCGTGTTGCCGATGTTTGGGTTCAGGTTGGTCCACATTTCGCGGTAAACGCCGAAGGTTTGCGGTGAGAGGCTCATGTTGCTGAAGGTCGCCGTGTTGAGCGCCGAGTTGTTGTGCGCCGTCACCGCCAACCCCGCCAGCAGCGGGCCATTGAGAGGAAGTTGCACGGTGCCGATCTGCAGCCAGTTGCTCCCGTCAAAACTGTAATTCCCGCTGAAATTATCACCCGAGCGGACCAGTTGCACCCACACCGGCGCGGTCACACCGCCAATGATCGTGTCGCTGGATACGTCGCTGGCCGTGTCCCGCCATTGAAGTTCGACCCCCTGCGTGGCGGAAACCACCACCATGACATTGGCCGAACCGGCCGTCGTATCATTGCGAAACATCAACCCGGCCTTGGACCAGCCCGAACCGGGATCGCTGTTTTGCAGGCTGGTCACCTTCGCGACGATCGCCCCGTCGCTTCCGTAGGGCGTGCTGGCAAAATTGAATTGGTCGTTGGTGTTCCAGATGTCTCCTCCGCCGCCGGTTACGGTCCAAGTGCCGTTGGAATAGGCGGCCGAGCCGGCCAACCCCGGCGCGCCAATGTCGGCGTCGGTCCAGCCTGGGGGCAGCGCGGCTCCGAGTGGTAACGGGGTGAAAAAAAACAGGGGGAGCAGGAGGAAACAATAACAAGTGCGACCTCCCATTCGGTACAGCAGAGCACTATACATGGTTGTGTTTTATTCTACTCCCCGCGGGACGGATCGCAAGGCCAAATTGCCGCCAATTTGCGGCATTCCCGAAACGCGTGTTTGCATTTCGCACCGCTTTGGCGTAATTGTTTCTTTCCGCCCCCGGCGGGCATGTGATGAAACCCGAAATCGAAATATACGACACGACTCTGCGCGATGGCAGCCAGGGTGAAGGCGTCAACTTCTCGGTCCTGGACAAGTTGCGCATTACCGACAAACTGGATTCTTTCGGCGTGCATTACATCGAGGGCGGCTGGCCCGGCTCCAATCCCAAGGACATCGAGTTTTTCAAGCAGGCCAAAGCCAAACATTTCAAGCGGGCCAAACTCGCCGCCTTCGGCTCGACCCGGCGCAAGGACGTGGCGGTAACGCAGGACGATCAAGTGCGCCTGCTGCTGGACGCGCAAACACCCGTCGTCACCATTTTCGGCAAGACCTGGCTGCTGCATGTCAAGAAAGTCCTGCGCACGACGGCGGACGAGAACCTGGCCATGATCGCGGACACGGTCCGTTTTCTCAAGGAGCACGGCAAGTTTGTCGTGTATGACGCCGAGCACGGCTTCGACGGCTTCAAGGACAATGCGGACTACGCGCTGGCCACGTGGATGGCGGCGGAAAATGCCGGGGCCGACGTCGTGACATTGTGCGACACCAACGGCGGCTCGTTGCCGGGTGAGATCGCCAGCATCACCCAGGCCGCGCGGGCCAAGTTGCGCGGAAGAATCGGCATTCACACTCACGACGACATCGGCCTGGGCGTGGCCAACGCGCTGGCGGCGCTGGAGGCGGGCGCCTCGCACGTCCAAGGCACGATCAACGGCTACGGTGAACGCATCGGCAATTGCAACCTGACCAGCGTCATTCCCAATGTTGCTTTCAAAATGGGCAAAAGCTGCGTGCCGCGCTCCTCGCTGCCGCTGCTCAAAGACCTCTCGCAATTCGTCGATGAGATCACCAATTTCCGCCATAGCCCGCGCCAGCCGTGGGTCGGTTCTTCGGCCTTCTCGCACAAGGCCGGCATGCATGTCAATGCCGTCCAGAAACTGGTCCGCAGCTACGAGCACATCGACCCCGCGTGCGTCGGCAACACGCGCAACGTGCTCATCAGCGATTTGGCCGGCCGCAGCAACATCCTGATGAAGGCGCGCGAGTTGGGCATTCGTCTTGGCCACGACACCCCGGAATTGAAGGCAATCCTGGCGCGCGTCAAAGAACTGGAGCATCAGGGCTACGAATTCGAGGCCGCGAGCGGTTCGCTGGCGGTGCTGATCCGCAAAATTCTGCATCACCAAATCCTGCCTTTTGAAGTCAACGCTTACCACGTTTCGGTGCGCCGCGACCGCGGCCCCGCCACTTGCGAAGCCACCATCAAGGTGACGGTTGGCGAAAAGTCCGCCCACACCGTCGCCGATGGGGACGGGCCGGTCAACGCGCTGGACTCGGCCCTGCGCGCCGCCCTGGCCAGTTTCTATCCGCGGGTCAAAAGCATCCGGTTGACCGATTACAAGGTGCGTATTCTTGACTCGACGGCCGGCACGGCGGCCAAAACGCGCGTCCTTATTCAATCCAGCGACGGGCGCGAGGAATGGGGCACCGTCGGCGTGAGTGACAACATCATCGAGGCCAGCCTGCGGGCGCTGATCGATTCCATGGAGTATCGGCTCATCAAAAAAACGCGATAATGTCCGAAATCCCGAAAGCGTATGAGCCTCAGGCGGTGGAGGAGAAGTGGTACCAGTATTGGCTGGAGCGACACTGTTTTGCGGCCGATCCGCATTCGAGCAAGCCGGCCTATTCGATAGTTATCCCGCCGCCCAACGTCACCGGCGTGCTCACCCTTGGGCACGTTCTCAACAATACCATCCAGGACATCCTGGCGCGCCTGGCGCGCATGAAGGGCCACGAAGTGTTGTGGCTGCCCGGCACCGACCATGCGGGCATCGCCACCCAGGCCGTCGTCGAGAAGACCCTTCGCAAACAGGGCTTGATCAAGCACCGTGAAGACCTGGGCCGGGACAAATTCCTCGAAAAAGTATGGGAATGGAGGGAGAAGCATGGCGGCATTATCATCCAACAACTCAAAAAACTGGGCGCTTCATGCGATTGGAGTCGCCAGCGCTTTACCATGGACCCGGATTACAGCCGCTGTGTCCAGCGCGTCTTTGTCGATCTTTACAATAAAGGGCTGATCTACCGCGGCAAACGCATGGTCAATTGGGACCCGGCGGCCCGCACCGCCTTGTCGGACGAGGAAGTCGAGATGATTGAAGAGCAGGGGAATATGTGGCACTTCAAATATCCGCTGGCCGGGGAGGACGGATTTGTTGTCGTCGCCACCACGCGCCCGGAAACGATGCTGGGCGATGAAGCGGTGGCCGTCCACCCGCAGGATCCGCGCTACCAGGCCTTGCAGGGCAAAAAGGTGTTGTTGCCGTTGCGCGACAAGGTGATTCCGCTCATTACCGACCCGCTGGTCGATCCGCAATTCGGCACCGGCTGCGTCAAAGTGACTCCCGCGCACGATCCGGCCGACTACGAAATGGCTTTGCGCCATCAATTGCCGCTGACGGTGGTGATCGCGCCCAACGGCGCGATGACCCAGGAAGCGGGGGCGGAGTTCGCCGGTTTGGATCGGACGGAGGCGCGCAAGCAGGTGCTGGCCAAAATGGAGGGCCTCGGCCTGTTGCTCAAGGTGGAAAAGCATGTTCACCGGGTCGGCTACAGCCAGCGCAGCCACGTGCCGATCGAGCCTTATTTGAGCGAGCAATGGTTTCTGCGTTATCCGGCTGCCGCGGCCTCGACTGCGGCGGTGGAGCAGGGGACCATCCGCTTCCATCCCGACCGCTGGAGCAAGACCTATCTGCATTGGATGGTCAATCTCAAGGATTGGTGCATCTCCCGCCAATTGTGGTGGGGACACCGCCTGCCGGTCTGGTACCGGGCAGGGGAGGTCCGCTGTCAAATCGAATCTCCCGGTGAAGGCTGGACCCAGGACCCGGACGTGCTGGACACCTGGTTCAGTTCGTGGCTCTGGCCCTTTGCCACCATGGGCTGGCCGGAAAAAACCGCGACGCTGCAAAAGTTTTATCCCACCACCGATCTGGTCACCGGGCCGGACATCATTTTTTTCTGGGTGGCGCGCATGATCATGGCCGGGTTCGAGTTCATGGGGGAGCGGCCCTTCAACAACGTTTATTTCACCGGCATTATACGCGACAAACAGGGCCGCAAAATGTCCAAGAGCCTGGGCAACTCGCCGGATCCGCTGGATTTGATCGGCAAATACGGCGCCGACGCGCTGCGGTTCGGCGTCATGCGCTCGGCCCCGCTGGGACAGGATGTGCTCTATGACGAGCAGCAGGTCGAACTGGGGCGCAATTTTTGCAACAAGCTCTGGAACGCCTGCCGCTTCCGCCAGCTCCAGGGCGGTGAGATTCAGGGGGAAATCGACCCTCGCCGGCTCAACCGCGACGAGCGCTGGATTCTCCTCAAGCTCGACCAGGCCATCCGCGAAATGGACGCGGCGTTTGCCGAATACAAATTCAGTGACGCCACCTCGACGCTCTATCGCTTCTTCTGGAGCGAGTATTGCGACTGGTTCGTCGAGGCGACCAAGGCGGCCCTGCAAAACGCCGACGCCGCCGGCCGCGCCAACACGCTCGCGGTCATGGATTTTGTGTTGTCCCACCTTCTGCGGTTGTTCCACCCCTTCCTGCCCTTCATCACAGAAGAGTTGTGGAACGGCATGGGCTACGCCAAAGACATGCCGGACAACCAGGGCGGCCAGACGATCATGTTCGCCCCCTGGCCCAAGGCGCTGGATGAGGACTTCAAAACTCACTACACGCTCTCCAGTCAAATTCTGGATGACATCTCAGCCCGGCAAAAACTCGTCATTGAGATCAGAAACATCCGCGCGCAATATAAAATCGCGGCCAACAAGAAACTGAAGCTCATCTATCACGCCCCCGCGGACATTGAGCCCGCGGAGAAACGGGTGATTGAATGCCTGGCCGGCGCCGAATCCATCAGCCATTGCCTTGAGTATCAGCCGGCCAAAGGCGAGCCGGTGGTCCATCCCGGCTTTGGCGGAAAGCTCTATCTTCCTCTGGCCGGTCTGGTGGACGTGGCGGCGGAACAATCCAGGCTCGCAAAGGAATTGCAAAAGATCGACGCCGAGATCCAAAGGGTGCAATCCAAGCTCGACAATCCAAATTTCGCCCAAAAGGTTCCGCCCGAAGTGTTAGAGGACCACCGCCAGCGGCTGTTGGATTGGCAAACCAAACGCGCTCGCGCGCAGTCCGCGCTGGAGGGCTTGACTTCCTGAACGGCGCGATTTGTATTTTACACCTTATGTGCGGCATCGTTGGATACGTCGGTAAAAAAGACGCCTGCCCGATCTTGATCGAAGGCTTGCGCCGCCTCCAATATCGCGGCTACGACAGCGCCGGCGTCGCCGTCCTGCGCGGCGCCGAGCTGGCCGTGCGGAAAAAGAAGGGGAGTATCGACGACGGGCTCGCCGCGCTGCTGCGGCAGAACCCTGTCGCCGGATCGCTGGGCATCGGGCACACGCGCTGGGCCACGCACGGGCCGCCTTCGGATGAGAATTCGCACCCGCATCTCGATCAATCCGGCACAATCGCTGTCGTCCATAACGGTGTCATCGAGAATTGCGACCGGCTCAAACAGAAGCTCATTGCCAAGGGCCAGGTTTTTCGTTCCGCGACCGACACGGAAGTCCTGGCGCATCTCATCGGTGACTTCTATCAGGCCAGTGCGTCGCGCGACTTGACACAGGCGGTGAGCGGCGCTTTGCGGGAAGTCATCGGCACCTACGGCATCGCGGTCATCTCCGCCGATCATCCCGGCCTGCTCGTCGGCGCCCGCCGAGGCTCCCCGCTCATCATTGGGGTGGGGGAGGGAGAAAACTTCTTGACAAGTGACGCCAACGCGATCGTTGCCCATACGCGCCAGGCCGTCTTTCTCAACGATTACGACGTGGCCACACTCACCGACCAGCGCTTTGAGGTGCAGAATCTCGGTTCCGACACCGCGCAAGTGCAGATCAGCCGGCTGGAATTTGAAGCCCAAGACGCCGAGCGCGGCCAATTCCCTCATTTCATGCTCAAGGAAATCTTCGAGCAGCCGCGCGCGGTCCAAAACGCTTTGCGCGGGCGGATCGATCTGGAAGGGGCGACCGCCCGGTTTGGCGGATTGAATATGACGGCTTCAGACTTGCGCGGCATCGGCCGCCTCATCATCGCGGCCACCGGGACCAGTTGGCACGCCGCGCTGGTGGGCGAGTATCTGATCGAGGAATTGGCCCACCTGCCGGTCGAAGTGGAATTTGCGCATGAGTTCTGCAATCGCACCCCCCCCCTGGAGCGGGACACCGTGCTGCTTGTCATTTCCCAATCCGGCGAGACGGCCGACACGCTGGGCGCGTTGCGCGAGGCCAAACGGCGCGGGCACCGTGTCCTCTCCATCTGCAACGTGGTGGGCAGCACAGTCGCGCGCGAGGCTGACGGGGGCATCTATATGCATGCCGGCCCGGAAATCGGAGTGGCCTCAACCAAGGCCTTTGTCTCGATGCTGGTGATCCTTTCGTTGCTGGCGGTGCATTTGGGCCGCATGAGAATGCTCTCCGCCCATCGCGCGCTGGAGATTTTGCGCGCCTTGGAAGCGTTGCCCGGGCAGATCGAATCGCTCCTGCTCCAGGCCCCCGCCATTCAAAAGCTCGCCCTCAAATACGCCCGGGCGCGCGACTTCTTCTTCCTCAGCCGCGGCTACACCTATCCCATCGCATTGGAGGGCGCCCTCAAACTCAAGGAGATTTCCTACATCCACGCCGAAGGCTATTCCGCCGCCGAAATGAAGCACGGCCCCATCGCGCTGATCGATGCGGCCACGCCCACCGTCTTTGTCATCCCGCGCGACTCGATGTATGAAAAGACCCTCGCCAACATGGCGATGATCCGGGCGCGCAAAGGCCCGCTCATCGCCGTGGCCACCGAAGGCGACGCCACCATTTCGAGCCAGGCCGATGACGTGATCTATTTGCCGCGCACGGTCGAGCCGCTCTATCCAGTGCTGGCGGCCGTTCCGCTCCAGCTTTTCGCCTATTACATCGCGGTTTCCCGAGGCTGTGATGTTGACAAACCGCGCAACCTTGCCAAAAGCGTGACCGTCGAATGACCCGGTGCCTGCCTGTCATTAAGATGTCAATGCTCACAATCCGTTTTATGGCCGCGCTATTGTTGACCGCCTGCGCGCTTGCCGCCAATGCGGCCCAAACAGCGGATGGGGCCGTCATCAAACGCGTCCTGGACGGCTGGCGCGTGGGCACGAACATTCTGAATGCATCAGCCTGGCGCCCGTACGAAACCGGATTTGCCAAAACCAACGATCTTTTCGTCTGCGACAACGGAGCGGCCGCGGGACGGCGGGGTGTTTGTCAGTACGTCGAATTAAATCAAAAAACCCCGCAGCCTTTTGTCGCGTCCGCGTGGAGCAGGGCCGAAAACGTGAGCGGCGGGCGTGATAGTGATTATGCCCTGTATGTCGATTTGCGATTTGCCGACGGAACGCCGATGTGGGGACAATCCGCGACTTTTGCCACAGGCACGCATGACTTTGAGCGGCGCGAAGTTATGGTGCTGCCGGATAAGCCGGTGAAGTCGGTTTGGTTTTATTTGCTGCTGCGGGAACATTCCGGCCAGGCCTCGTTTCGCGATGCGGAACTTCGCACTGTGGCCGCGCCAGCGGGGTCGTGCTTATTCGACACCGTTCCGGTGTCGGCGGTTACAAATCTGAACGAAGGATTTCAGATACGCGATGTCGCCGCCGGTTCGGATTTCGTGCGCATCGAGCGCGAGGCGCTCGGTGTGAATCTCGAAAGCAAACGCAGCGGCGATTCTTTTGACGTGACGCTGACTGACGCGAGTGGAAAAGATCGCGCGATCACGCTGGTTTATTCGATTCCCGTCACCGGCGGCGGCTGGAAATGGCTGGCGAATCTGCGACACAGCGAAACGGCGGCTGGGAATCGAGAGTATGTTGTCGCGCATCCGCAGCCCGCGGGAATGGGACGGCTGTCGCGTTATCCGTTCGCGGCGATTTCCGACGGCGCGCGCGGCCTCGGAATCGGCATGGACATGAATCATCCGGCATTTTTTCGTGTCGGCTTCAACGCGGGAACACACGAACTGTTTCTGGCTTACGACATTGGCCTGACACCGGAAAAGCCGAACGCACAAATCCGATTCCGCAAATTCACGTTCGATTCGGCGGGAGCATTCCGCGCGGCTCTGGCAAAATATTACGCGCTGTTCCCGCAGGATTTCGGTTGCCGAACGCCGGAGCAGGGGATCTGGATGCCCTTCGCGAAAATCAGCGTACTGACGAACTGGCAGGACTTCGGTTTCAAATTCAAGGAAGGCAACGACGAAACCAAATGGGATAGCGAGCACGGCATCCTGACGTTCCGCTATACGGAGCCGATGACCTGGTGGATGCGGATGCCGAAGGAAATGCCCCGCACGATCGACGCCGCCATGGCCGAAGCCAAAGATCTTGCCGAAAAAGGCAATGCCGGCGCGCAGGCCTTTGTGACGAGCGGATTTCGCGATGAAGCGGGACGCCCCCCAGCACAGATGCTCAACACGCCGTGGTGCGACGGCGCGGTGTGGAGTATGAATTCGATGCCGGGAATCGCGGGCGAAATCACCGATTTCAAAATCAAGTGGAACGTTTCGTTGCGTGATAAACTCTATGGACCACAGCGGAAAACGGGTCTCGATGGCGAATACGTCGATTCGAGCGAGGGTTACGTGACGGACATTCTGGATTATCGTCGCGACCATTTCGCGGCCGCGGACACGCCGCTGACCTTTTCGCCTGACTCCCACAGGCCGGCCATTTATCGCGGGCTGATTGCATTCGAATACGTGCGCGGCATCGCGCGCGATATTCACGCCATGAACAAGCTGATGATGGCAAACGCCACGCCCTCGAGTCTCTGCTGGCTCGCGCCCAATCTCGATGTCATGGGAACGGAGACAGACTGGAATCCCGGCGGCCAATGGCGGCCCATGAGTGACGAGGAATTGCTCTATTGCCGGGCTATTTGTCGCGGCAAACCGTATTGCTTTTTGATGAACACGGACTTCACCAAACTGTCGCACGAGCGGGTCGAGAAATACATGGAGCGTTGTCTCGCTTATGGGATGTTTCCCGGCTTTTTCAGCGCGGACGCGGCGACCGGCCATTATTTCGAGCAGCCCGAACTTTTCGAGCGCGACAGGCCGCTGTTCAAAAAGTACGTTCCGCTTTGCAAGCTCGTTGCCGAGGCCGGATGGGAGCCGGTCACCCGTGGCCGGACGAGCGAGGAAACAATTCATCTCGAACGGTTCGGCGAAAACTATCTGACGGTTTTCAATGACAGCGCGGAGCCGCATGAGGGGATGATCACGGTGGATGACACGCCGTCCGAAGCCAGCCGCGATCTCGTCTCAGGGATGGCAGTCAAATGGCAAAACAAATCCGCGGCGGTCCTACTCGAAGGCGAAAGCGTCGCAGTGATTCAGCTTCGATGACTGGCGGCCTGAATCGGATGAAACCTCGAAGCGTGGGCGCGAACGTGTTTTATCGCCGCTTGAAGACCCGCTTCGCCGCGCGGTGACAGGCCGTCGCCGAAGCCAAAGTCCTCCACCGGAATAGCCAAAGACCACGCAGGCGGGCTGCAGCCGAAAAGCTGGCCGGCGAGCGCGAGCAAAGAGCGCGGGTCAACCGCGTGAGCAAAAACCTCTTCTCCGTCCTTAGGCTCCAACTTGTTCAGCCTTACCTCGCCCGCGGCGTTCACGTCAGCGTCCACAAAAATCACGCCGGACGCCTGCGAAATCGGTTCGGCCAGTTCAGGCGCGAGTTGATGACGGGCGATGGCGCGCGTGCCGGGGAGGTTCAGCGCGGCGATGGCTTGGGCGACGCGCGGTCCGACGCCATCGTCGCGGCGCAGCGTGTTGCCGCAGCCGATTATTAAAAGTGCCCCGTGAGCGGTCATCGCAAAGAATCTATCCCCGCGTGATTTCGTTCACCTTCCGGCCGTCGTGCGCGAAAAGTTCGATGTGCAGGGGCATCTGGCCGATGGCGTGCGTCGAACAGCTCAAACAGGGATCGTAACAGCGGATGCCGTGTTCGATGCGGTTGAGCATCGGTTCGGGAATGTCTGTGCCGCTGATGTAGTGCTTGGCGATTTGGGCCACCGTCCGATTCATCGCCAGATTGTTATGGCCGGTGGCGATGATGAGATTGACCTTCGTAAGGATGCCGTTGCGATCCACGTGATAGTGATGGAAGAGCGTCCCGCGCGGCGCTTCGCTCACGCCCACGCCTTCCAATTTGTTGACACCCGCGTCCGCGCGCAGATCGTCGGAGAGCATTTCCGGGTCATCCAGGTAGCGCTCGATGAATTCAAGGGCCGCCAGAATTTCAATCAATCGCGCGTAATGGTATAGGAACGATGACGTGACCGCCCCGTGTCCGAGGCTTTTGAATTTCTCCAATTCCTCGTCGGCGCGCGGCACGCCCATCCGTTCGCAGACATTGAGCCGCGCCAGCGGGCCAACGCGATACATGCCATCGGGATAGCCGAAGGGCTTGTAATAGGGCGACTTGAGGTAGGAGGATTTTTCGACCGCCTCGCCGATGATGTCGTAAAACTTTTGAGGGTCAAGGCGGTCGGCGATGATATTGCCGCCGCTGTCCACAAAGCGCAATTGGCCGCCGTAATGTTCCCATTCGCCGCGCGGGCCGACCAGTCCCATGAACAGCGAGGGGAAGTTGCCAAAAATCTGGACTTCGCGCTTGTGGGTTGTGAGCACCTTCTTGAACAAGTCCAGCGCAACGTCCGCCGTGCCGAAAACCTCGGGGAGCCACTTGCGAATTCTCTCGCGGCCCTGCTCGGTGAGGGCCGTGCGCACGCCGCCCGGCACGGCCCAGGCGGGATGAATCTTCTTGCCGCCGAGAGTCTCGATGATCTCCTGGCCGAATTGGCGCAGGCGAATGCCCGCGCGCGCCAGCTCCGGATTCGCTTTGATGATGCCGAAAACATTTCGTTGCGCCTGCGGCACATCCCAGCCGAGCAGGAAATCCGGCGAACTGAGATGAAAGAAACTCAGCGCGTGGGACTGGACGAATTGGGCCAGATTCATCAAACGGCGCAGTTTGTCGGCGGCGGGCGGGATGTCCACGGCGAGGATGGCGTCGCCGGCCTTTGCGGCAGCCAGGAGATGGCTGACGGGGCAAATGCCGCAGATGCGCGGGGTGATGCCCGCCATTTCGCTCATGGGCCGGCCTTCGCAGAATTTCTCGAAACCGCGAAATTCCACAACGTGGAACACCGCGTCGGACACGTTGCCCTCGTCGTCCAGATAAATGCTGATCTTCGCGTGGCCCTCAATGCGCGTCACCGGATCAATAAGAATTCGTTTTGCCATAAAAATCGTTCGGGGCGGTTGGGCGATCCTTTCTCTGCTGCTGTGGCGCGCGGCGTGACGCGCGGCGCCTCAACCAAATTTCAAATTCGCGCCCTGGAGTTTCGGTCCCGCGCCCTCCAGCAGTTGCCGCAGAAACAATTTGATGCGCTCCGCCGAGGGAGGACATCCGGGCAGATAATGATCGATGTACACCAATTCGTGAACAGGCATCACGCGCGGAAGCAGCTCGGGCACAATCCCTTTTTCATCGGGAACGCACGGGTTGAATTCCGCCGCTTCGACATACGCGCGCTGCAAAACATTTTCGCTGCTCGCCAGGCCCAGTTGGTTGCGGATGGCCGGCACGTTGCCCGTGACGGCGCAATCGCCGAACGCGACAAGTATTTTGGTGCGCTTGCGGATTTTGTGCAGCGCCGCAACGTGCTCCTCATTGCAAACCGCGCCCTCGATGAGGCACACGTCCACGTCATCGGGGTATTCCTTTGTATCGACAATGGGACTATAAACCAGCTCCACCTTGCCGGCAAGGTCGATGAGCAGTTCGTCGAGGTCGAGGAACGACATGTGGCAGCCGGAGCAACCGCCCAGCCACGTTGTAGCTAATCTGGCGCAACCCATAATTTCTTCTCTCTGGCGGTGACAAGGAATTCAAGGCGCGAGCGGTCGCGCTCCATTTCGCCGACGGTCGAACCCTTGTGGGACAGGGCTCCCGTCGGGCAGGCCTGCACACACTTGCCGCAGTTGGTGCAGGAGTCCGCTAGTCCCCAAGGGACGTTGAGGTCGGTGATGATTCTAGCCGTGGCGCCGCGGCCGGAGACGTTTTTGGTGCCCGCGCCTTCGATGTGCCAGCAAACCCGCACGCATCGTCCGCAAAGGATGCATCGGTTGTGGTCCATGCCGAACAAGGAGTGGGTGTTGTCCACCGTCCATTTCGGAAAACAATACTCGTAGCGCACGTGGTCCATGCCTTGGCCGCAGGCCAGGGTTTGCAATTCACAATGGCCGTTGGCCACGCAAACGGCGCAAACATGATTGCGCTCGGCAAACAGCAATTCCAGCGTCATGCACCGGTATTTCCGCAGTCGCTCGCTGTCAGTCTTGATATCCATCCCTTCGGAGACACGAGTCGTGCAGGCGGGAAGAAGCTTCGGCACGCCGGCAACCTCCACCAGGCAAAGGCGGCATGCGCCCACGTCATACACCCCGTCGAGGTGGCACAAGGTGGGAATTCTCACGCCTGCGTCTTCGGCGGCTTGCAAAATCGTTGCGCCTTCCTCGGCGCTGGTCTCTTTGCCATCAATGGTTAATGTTTTTGCGGCCATACATCATTGCTTTAAGGCGCGGCGGCGGGTTCTCCTTTTGAGTTCCCGTTGCCATTCGGCCCGAATTTGTCCGCTTGCAGCAACTCTTCGTACTCGTTTCGGAAAAACCGCAGCGTGCTCAAGGTGGGATTGGGCGCGGTCTGGCCCAGCCCGCAAAGGCTGGTGTTCTTGACCATGTCGCAAAGTTCTTCCAGTTTCGCAAGGTCCCGCGCCGTGCCTTTGCGATTGACAATTTTGTCCAGAAGGTGGTGCATCTGCGCCGTCCCCGCCCGGCAAGGAACGCATTTGCCGCAGGATTCGTCCACGCAAAACTCCATGAAGAAGCGCGCGATCTCAACCATGTTCGTCGTGTCATCCATCACGATCATGCCGCCCGAACCCATGATCGAACCCAATTTGAGGAGCGATTCATAATCCACCGGCGTGTCCAGATGCTGCGCCGGGATGCAACCGCCCGAGGGACCGCCGGTTTGCACGGCCTTGATGTGGCCGCCGTTGGGAGCGCCGCCGCCCATCTCTTCGACGATGATTCGCAATGGCGTGCCCATCGGAACTTCGATCAGACCGGTGTTTTTGATCTTGCCCGCGAGCGCGAAAACTTTTGTGCCTTTGCTTTTCTCCGTGCCGATGGCCGCGAACCAGTCGGCGCCGTTGCGAATAATCGACGGGACGTTGGCAAAGGTCTCGACGTTGTTGATGAGCGTGGGGCAGCCCCACAGCCCGCTCTCCGCCGGAAAGGGCGGACGCGGCCGCGGCGTGCCGCGCTTGCCTTCAACCGACGCCATCAGGGCCGTCTCTTCGCCGCAAACAAACGCGCCCGCGCCGATGCGAATGTCGATATTGAAATTGAAGTGCGATTCAAAGATGCCCCCGCCAAGCACGTCCTTGGCCTTGGCCTGCTTGATGGCGATCTGCAAGCGCGAAATGGCCAGCGGATACTCGGCGCGCACGTAAATAAATCCCTGGTCGGCCCCGACCGCATAAGCCGCGACAGCCATTCCCTCAAGAACGCTGTGCGGATCACTTTCCAAAACGCTCCGATCCATGAACGCTCCGGGGTCCCCTTCGTCGGCGTTGCAAACCACGTATTTCTTGGCGCCGGGGGATTTGGCGACCGTGCCCCATTTGACACCCGTGGGAAAGCCCGCGCCGCCGCGCCCGCGCAAGCCGCTCCTGGCAATGGCATCGACAACATCCTTTGGCTTCATCTCATGCAGCGCGTCGTGCAAGGCCTGATAGCCGTCGGCCGCAATGTAACTTTCGATCCGTTCGGGATCCACCACGCCGCTGTTGGCCAGAACGATCGAACGCTGCTTGGTGAAAAACGCCGCATTGGGATCGACCTGGGCAACATGCGACTCCACGCCCTTGAGGGCATCGATGATCGACGGGGCATTGTCCGGCGTGACGTTGACGTAGAGCGCATTCTGCGGGTCGCTCTGAACCAGCGGGCCTTCGCAGCAAAGTTTCATGCAGCCGACACCGCGCACTTCGACCTGATCTCCAAGCCCGGCTTGGGCGACGGCTTTTTCCAGTTGCTCCTTCACGCCTTTGGAATTGGAAGACATGCAACCGGCGGCCATGCAGCAGCGCAACGTGATTTTTTTTCGCGCCGCCAGTTCCTTCTCTTTGATCTCGATCAGATCGCTGAGAATCATACCCCCCTCCACTTGTTGATGTGTGCCATCGCCGTCTCGGCCGTCTGCCTTGGCGTCACCGTGCCGTCATAAACCACCGCCGGCGCCAGGCCGCAAGCCCCGATGCACCGGGCCGTGAGCAGCGACACTTTGTTGTCCGGCGTCGTCTCGCCCGGTTTGATCTTCAAACTCTGCTCGACGGCGCTGATGACCTTCTCCGCGCCCTTGACATAGCAGGCCGTGCCCATGCACACGACGCACGTGTGCTCGCCCTTGGGTTTGAGCGTGAAGAAATGATAAAACGTCGCAACACCAAAAACACGGCTGGGCGGCAGCTTGAGCTTGATGGAAATGAAGAGCAGCAAATCGTCGTCGAGAAATCCAAACAGTTCCTGCGCCTTGTGCAGCACCTCGATCAAAGCATCGTGCCTGAACTGATGCCTCTTCATCTGGACTTCCAGGATTTTAAAGCGATTATCGCCGCTGGCGTGCTGCATCACGCGGGCGGTGACCTTCTCTTTGTGGTATGTTAAAGTACCCAGCATAAGGAATCGATTACAAACTCCAGCGTGGAGAAGATGCCATTGCGGGAGAGAAAATGACTCCACAGAAATTGGCTTTGTTTCAACGCCTCTTGCCAACACTTCGTTGACCCTGGCGGTCACTTTGAACGCGCCGGCGAAGCAAATCGCGTCCGCTTTCCCGCGCGCGCAGCCCCAGTTGGGGCAGAGGCCTCAATATGAAACAATCCGGTAGAACCGCTGAGTCCCGTTCGGAGCGAGATCCACAATTTGGCCCTGGTTGCCGACGACCGTCGCCCGGCCGTTGAGATTCTGCCACTGCGGGTCTCCGAGATTGTTCTTGAACTGCACTTGATAGCCGGCTCCCGGCTCCGACCACCACGTCAGCGTGGGGCCTTGATTGGCCGCAAATTGACCGTTGGTCGATGCCACAGTCAACCCGCTAAACTCCAGGGGCGGCGGCCCATTGGTCAACCCGGCCACGCCGTTGGTCGATAGCGACAGGGCAAAGACATCGCACCATTGATTAAAATCACCCGGCGCCAAATCCGACGCCCAGCTCTCGAAAAACAGCGTGTGCCCGTCTCCACTGAATACCGGCTTCAGGGAACGCCCGTTCGCCGCGCGGTTTGCGAGTTGGCTGACGCTGATGAGGGTCGTTCCGCCAGTCAGCCGATCGTAAAGAAAAATGTCCGGCACTCCGTTGGTGTCGTCCGGCACCAGATTGGTGGCGAAACTCCGGTAAGCCACATACCGCCCGTCCGCGCTGATGGCCGGAGAGTCGCAATTGCCATTGCCGCCGCCGCTGGATTCGTAAGATTGACTTATCAGCGCATTGGTCGCGTTTTGAAAGTCGTAAAGATAAACCTGGTTTGTTCCAGAACTGTCCTTGCCCAGGTTCGCCAGAAAGCGGCCATCCCCGCTGAATTGATAGCGCGTCTGCGAGGTGGGGGCGACCTGGCCAAGTTGATTGGTGCCGCCCTGCGTCAGATTGAGGGTGTAAATTGTGCTGGTGGTCCCAAAGGCGGCTCGCGTCCCATCCCGGCTGACGGCAACGTCCACCACAAGCGATCCTCCGGGCGCCGTCGTGTTCGTGATTGCCGATTTGGTTTGCGCCCGCCACAGGCCAATTTGCAAACCCATTGAGAAAACGACATTGCTGCCATCCGGCGTCATGACCGCGTTCGTTGCCTTGAGCGCATAAGTGGTTTCCGCCTGCAAATCCCTCCAATAATATCCGCTTGCGGCTCCCGCCACCAGGTTGGTTGCCGTGCTGAAAAACAAGACGTACCGCCCATCGGCGCTGATTTGTGGCGAATAAGAATTCGCATTTCCTTCCCCCAATCCACTGGCGTCCACACTGACGAGGGTGGTCGAGCCGCCTTGCAAATCGCGCACAAATACGTCCTGGGCGTTATTGGTGTCGTTCGCGACCAGGTTGGTCGCGTAGCTCGAAAACGCCACATACCGCCCATTGCCGCTGATAGCCGGGTCGCCTGACCCGTTGTTTCCGGAAACCAGGCCATCGGCGCTGACGCTCACCAATACATTCGATCCGCTGGCAAAATCATGCACAAAAATGTTGCGGCAGCCGTTGGTCACGTTGGCCGCGTTGGTCGTTATTCCGTCCGCATCCGAATAAAAGGCGGCATATTGCCCGTTGGAACTGATCGAATAACTCAAAATCCCGCTCGAACCAAACGGCGTCAACGAGGCCAGCCCCGGCGCCGCCGCCGAAATCACTTCCGTGCTGTTTGACACCAGATCGCGCGCGAAAACGTCCAGCTTGTTGGGGCTGGAGCTCATCGCGCCGTCAAAACATGCGAAGGCCGCCACAGTGCCGTTCGCGTTCAGATATAAAGGCAGCATCGCAAACGAGATCGGTGTCGTTCCGTTTGTCCCCACGTCGAGCATCTGCACGGTGCCGGCGTCCGTGTCGCGCAGGTAGTAATGAAAGTTGCCGTCGCTGTTGGTCGTCAGGGTCGAATCGTTGTCAATAAATCCCACGTAACGTCCCGTTTGATCGATCCGCGGATAATCGCATTGCACGCCGAGTGTCCCGCCGCTGACCAGCGACGTGCTGTTGCTCAGCGCGTCCCACAGTACCACGCCGACGCCGTTGGAAGCCGCGGTGCCGTTGGTCATGGTGAAGGCGACAAACCGCCCATCCGCGCTGATGTCCACGTTCCGCTCTTCCAAATCCAATGTCGCGAAAGCGCCGCCATTTGTGGCAATCGTGTCCGTTCCGCCCGTCGCCACGTTATATCGAAACACGACCCCGGCCGGCGTCCCCAGGCTCGATTCATAAGCGACATACTGACCGTTGGTGCTCATCGCGTAGTTGGCCGACGCGGGTGAGTTGATCACGAGATGCGCATTGGTGCTGGCCCAAATCGTGACACCCTGAACCAGGTCCCGCACATAGACTTCACCCAAAGTGGGACCATAGCCCACCAGGTTGGTCGCCGTGCTGTAAAACGCAACGTAACGCCCATCGCACGATAGAATAGGGCATTCCGAACTGCTTGTGGACGTATAAGGCGTCTGTTGGCTTGCCGCAACGGCCTTTGCGCCGGGGCTGGCCAGGACCGTTGTCCCAGCCTGCATATCGCGCACAAAAATGTCCGCTATCCCGTTGCTGTCCCCGGCCACCAGGTTGCTCGCCGCGCTGACGAACGCCACGTATCGTCCGTCCGGCGTCATCGTCGCTTCGCGCGATTCGCCGTTGCCGGGCGAGCCGTTTGTGCCCACGCTCACGAGCGTTGTGGCGCCGTTGACCACGTCACGAAGAAAAATGTCCTTCGCTCCGTTGGTGTCGCCGGCGATCAAGTCGGAAGCGGCGCTCTGGAAAAGGGCAAAGCGGCCATTGGTGGAAATGGCGCTGGGCCACGAATCCCCGTTGCCGCCCGACGTTCCCGCCGCGTTGACGCTCACCAGTATGGTGGCGCCGGCTTGCCGGTCCCGCAAAAAAACATTCATGTTGGCCGTGACATAATAATCCGGCATTGCCTGGCCGTTGGAGCCGGCGGCCAGGTTTTTGGCCGTGCTGGCAAAAAGCACATACCGCCCGTCAGGCGTGACGAGCGGCTCGTAGGAGTTCCCGCCGCCCACAGTTGAAATCGCCTCGGCCGGCGTCAGTTGGCTGACAATTTGCGTTCCAGTGGCGCAGACTATTGCGGCTGCCAAAAACACGAGCGACAGCGACACCGCGGGCAGGTTCCTCTGGAAACTTTGGAAATGTGTTTGGGTGTTCATAATCCTCTTTCGATTCTGCCATCGTTTTGGACCAACGCGATGAGTCAACCACGTTCGTTGCGCCATGTCCAGACAATAATGATCGTTCAACGACCATTTGCGCCAACACCGTTGCGTAACATCCGTCTCGCAAATCAGTTGCAGTCGCACGCAGGCGATGGCATATAAAAATGTATGAACGATAAAGCGACACTTCAATTGGATGGCAAGAGCTACGAACTGCCCATTGTCACCGGCACCGAACAGGAAAGGGCTGTTGACATTTCCGCGCTGCGCGACACCACCGGGTGCATTACGTTGGACGACGGCTACGCCAACACCGGCTCCTGCAGGAGCGCGGTGACTTTTATTGACGGAGAGAAGGGCATCTTGCGCTATCGCGGCATCCCCATAGAGCAGTTGGCCGTGCGTTCCACCTTCATCGAGACGGCCTATTTGCTCATTTACGGCAAACTGCCCACGCATCCGCAGTTGGCCCGGTTTTCCGATCTGCTGACCGAGAATGAAAACCTGCACGAGGACATGAAGTATCATTTTGAAGGCTTCCCTCCCAATGCCCATCCGATGGCCATGCTTTCGGCGATGATTAACGCCAGCAGTTGCTTTTATTCCGGTTTGATGGGACCGCCAGAACAGGAGCGATTTGAGAGACAGGCGGCGCGGCTCATTTCGCAGGTGCGAACCATCGCGGCGTTTTCCTACCGCAAATCCCGCGGCCTGCCCTTCATTTATCCCAAGCCCAAACTGAAATATACCGCCAATTTCCTGCACATGATGTTCTCCGATCCTTATGAGAGTTATGAACTGAAGGTCGAAGTGGTCAAAGCCCTGGACCTGATTTTTCTCCTCCACGCCGATCACGAGCAGAATTGCTCCACTTCGACCGTGCGCATGGTGGCCTCCAGCGAAGCCAATTTGTTTGCCAGCGCCGCGGCCGGCGTGTGCGCCCTGTGGGGCCCCTTGCACGGCGGCGCTAACCAGGCCGTCATCAATATGCTGGAGCAAATCCACGCCTCGGGCGATGACGGCCGCCGCTTTATCGAGGCGGCCAAGGACAAAAACAGCGGCAAGCGTTTGATGGGCTTTGGGCACCGGGTTTACAAGCATTATGATCCCCGCGCCAAAATCATCAAGGCCGCCAGTGACGCCTTGCTCCACACTCTCCACCGGGAGGATCCGCTGCTGGACATCGCCAAGCACCTGGAAGAGACCGCGCTGCATGATCCCTATTTCGTCGAGCGTAAACTTTATCCAAACGTCGATTTCTACAGCGGCATCATGATGCGGGCCATTGGAATCCCTCAGGAGATGTTCACCGTCATGTTTGCCATCGGCCGCATGCCGGGGTGGATCGCCAATTTCAAGGAAATACTGGACCAGCCCCACAAACGGATTTGCCGGCCGCGCCAGGTTTACGTCGGGCCTGCCGTCAACGAATACCTTCCGATTGACCAACGCAAGACCTGACTGTTCCGATAACCAATGACAGATTTGCAATAACCATTTCTCAATCGAGAATTCCGAGTTCTTAAAGAGTTGCTTCGCCAACGGGCCTTGCCCATAACAGTGAAATTCACCAACCTGTTGCTCCCGCTCTTGTGCCTGTCGGCGCTCGCCAATCCCGCTTTGATTCAGGACCAGTCCGCGGCGCCGTTACCCCAAGGCGTCCAGGCCGTTTGGGACCTCAAGAAGGCCTGGCGCCAAGCCACTCCAACCCGCGAACGCGTCTGCTTGAACGGCTTGTGGCGCTGGCAACCGGCAACCGACAACATGCAGAGTGTTCCCGCCGCAAGCTGGGGCTTCTTCAAGGTTCCCGGCTGCTGGCCGGGCATCACCGATTACTTGCAAAAAGACTGCCAGGCTTTGTACCCAAATCCGGCCTGGAAAGACACAAACATAAGCCAGGTTTCCGCCGCCTGGTACCAGCGCGAGTTCACTGTCCCCTCCGACTGGAGTGGCCGCCGAATCGCCCTCTCCATCGAATACCTCAACTCCTTTGCCTCCGTCTG
>Ga0326727_10007507_pt1 | contig 28739 bp, 18 predicted proteins | sample MB2enrmetagenome_FD_207643 | JGI IMG/M metagenome (GOLD analysis project Ga0326727, IMG submission 207643) | Lab enriched peat soil microbial communities from McLean, Ithaca, NY, United States - MB29MY | ecosystem: Environmental > Terrestrial > Soil > Wetlands > Peat | place: USA: New York... | reverse complement strand
AACTCAAGGTCACCACGACCCCGATCGCCTTCGCACCGCCAGTATTTTGCACGTACACCCACCCGTGCAACGTGTAGCCCGACGACGGGCTCGACACGTACGTGTGGTTCGTGTTCGACGGCGACACGACTATGGCGATCGTGAGCGCTGCAGGGGACCGGATCGTGATGGATGTCGTAGTCGATGCTGGCTTTACAGCGAGGTTTGATATGTCGCTGTCTCCCGTGGCAGTTGCGTTGACCGTCACCGATGACGACTGAGCATTCACTCCCAAGGTCATTATGATGCTGATGTTTGCGAACCCCCCAGGATGGATCGTCACCGGAGACGAGGCTGATGCAGATAACCCCGAGTAACCACCGAATGTCAATGTCACGACGACGTTCACGGCCGTCGCGCCGCCCGCGGCGTTAGTCACGTAAATCCAAGCATGAAGGGGATAAACCGATGCCGAGCTCGAGACATACGTGTGATTGCCGTTCGACGGGGAAATGGTAAGCGTCGTGACCGTGAGCACGGCCTGCGCCTCGATCTGGACGGCCAACGTGTTCGCGCCTTGGTTGCCGCTCCTCGTGTTCAGGGACCCTGCTTCCGTCCCGCTCCACGTCGCGCCGATCGTCACCCCGGACGTCGTCGCGGCCCCCGCAACCGTGATCTGGAAATCGACGTGACCGATCCCGCTTGCAGGTATGGAAATCGAGTTGGAACCGTTTGCCGATAGAGACGAGTAGCCACCGAATGTTGGCGACGCAGTCAGCCCGTTGATTGCCGTGTCTCCCGTGTTCGAGAAGGTAACCCGAATGTTGAAGGTCTGGCCGCCATCATACGTCCCGTTCCCCGTAAGGTACGTGATGCCCGTGATGACCACCATAGCCGCGTGAACAGTTATCGTCGTAGACTCGAACGCGACGCAGCTCGACGAATTGCAACGCGCTTGGACACGATAGGTTCCGGCCGTTTTATTCACGATCCACGTTTTCGGGAACGATACAGATGCATTGGTCGAGGACAACGATGTGGTGCTCGTCCAGAACGCCCTGCTGTTGTTCACGCTCAATGGAAAATATACGCCGACGGTTAGATTCGTGTTCTGGGTCGCATTGTTTACCAATTGCGTGGATTTTAGGTTAACCTGGAATGCGACCGGATTCGAGTTGTTACTCTCATAAGCGCCTTCGGTCGTGATGTTCTTTCCAATGCACAAGAACGCCATGTTCCAGGCGAGGTTTTGACTGGTAAACCGGACTTGCCAGAAGAGATTAGTGGTCATGCCCGTAATTTGCACGATCTTCCCGATGGTCGTGTACGTGCCATACGGCGGCGCCGAACTCAAGCCCGAATATGTCGATGCACTACGCACGCCCGTCACGGACCAGTCCGATGGAATTGTGACATTGACCGATTGATGGCCCAAGGATCCCACGGGAAAGGACCAGGCAGCATTCGACGTTATGTTCCACTCGGCGGTGCTATTCCCGTTGCAGTAAAATGCGCGGGAGGCGGCAATAGCTTTTTGGTAGTAGATTTTCAAGGTCACCTTGAAACTCGTGCACGTGATGCTCGAACTGAAATTCAGTGACGTGATGTTCGACCCCGTGATAACGGCCGTGCCCGTGTTGTTGAAACTATCGCCATTCGCGGCGAGATTGATGGATTTTGGTTGAAACGTCCGGGTGCTCGAATTCGAATCGGAGACGTACAATCTTTGGTAAGCCAAGTCAAACTGGTGATTGCTGTCATTGGCCCAGCCCGCAGCCCCCCAATTCTTGGTGACGCAATCCCAAGTAGAGGATGTCCCAGGATCGATAAAATACCAGCCAACGGCATCACCCGAAACACTTTCTGTGTCACTTCCCCATTTTGATCCATCAAGAACGATCCACCATGTCCGGTTTGCCGCGGCAGACGCGTTGATGATATAATTCAAGCCGGTCATGTTATACCACTCGTTTGGGCAGCTATCTGTAAACGTTTGGTTGAAGTTCGTTGTGTTTGTAGGCAAATATGGCGATGATGTGGATGGTTCGAGATATAAATACGGGCCTGGATCTGATGCACCATTCGTCGTGTGGGCAGTTACATAGGTGGATACACTCGTGATTTGGACGCGCCAGTTGTTGCTGATGGCTTGGGCAAGCATTTGGTACTTTACATTTGCCGATTTGTGGGAGTCAAGTGCTAAAGTAGTGCTACCATCCGTTGTCTGCACGTTTACCCAATCGGGTGCGGCGGTGGTCTTGTTGCCGACGACGGTTGCCTCGATCCGGTACATGTTATACCCTGGAATCGAAAACGTCTTGTTCATGGGCAAGAGAGCGTATCGTGGACTGCTTCCGAATCCATTTTGCAGGACAACGGTTTGTGACGCTGTCATGTTCGTAAATGACACGTTCATCGAATCAGAGCCGGGGAACGACCCGGAGAAGGTGCTGTTGTATGTGGATCCCGGCGTGATATCACTCTGGAGTGGCGTTGATAACGGCGAGGAACCAGGCGTGGTTTGAAAGATCGAGCAGGGTGAAGACGAGAGGTCCAAGATAGCTTCAATGGCGAGGGTTGAAAATAGGCAAACTATCAGGATAGTCATTTGTTTTCGCGCGGGTGAACGGGACATTATTTTTCACTCCTTAAAAGATCTTAGCGGCTTGCTTGGAGTTTGTAGGTAGCAAATGGTATGTATGGTGAACATTGTAATATGTCATCACTCTAAGTAACGAATATATAAGCCCTAAGTAATGACATAATAGTTAATCGCCTTATGCTAGTCAGTGCCACAACTTGAAATTGTTATTCCGATGAGTTCTTGAGAAAAGTGTGATAGATGCTTGTACAAATTCGTTTATAGCCTGTTATCCAATTTGAAATGGATTTATCAAATAAGAAAGCTCTGAAGAAAACCTTTTTTTGAGTTCGTTAAAAAAAAATCTGATTTGGTTAAAGAAAAATCTCTCCGAGAAGATTATCTGCAAGAAAGGAAAGAAGGAAAGTCAATAAGACCAATATCGTTGGAAAAAGGTATTGGAAAAGGCTAATTCGAGTCTTTGAGATCCTTCTTATAGATCTCGGTATCTGGCTCGTTGCCGATGATTTCGTCTGCAGTCCTGGTGTTAGGCGAGTTTGCTCCGGTGTCATCGAGAGGCTCGATTGTTTCGACGGAAGGTCCTTCTCGGACATCTTCGACGACATCCGTTGCTCCCTCACCCACGCCTTCTGGGGTCGCACCAAAAGAGGATTCGTTTACTTGACTATATGGCTCGACAGCAACCTCGACTGCCTGCGCAGGCGGGGTTTGGTACTCGGGCAGCCTCTTCTTGTAAGGTTGTGACTTCTTGCCAATCGTATGCACCATTTTCTTCTTTTTGGCCACGATTGCCACCACCGCGACGAGACCCACCAGTGCAGCCACAATCACACCGATCAATATGATGGTTGTCTGAGAGAATCCATGCATGCCGGGAGCCTCTATGTTGATCGTGAACGTTCCAGGCACCGAACCGCCTGAAAGCGGCCGCCCCGTTATGGCCTCGATCCCCGTCCAATTGAGAGCAAAAATAACCACTCCGGACGCGGCGTTGGACAGGATCGTGATGTTAATGTCCTGAAATGCACTCCCGTCGGAAGGAACGGTTACCGCGCCAGCCGGTGCAATGAATAGGCCGGTATACGTGCCGTCCGTGATGGACACGTTCACGTTGTACGCGGGAATGCCGCCCGTGTTGTTGAAGGTCACCCGTAGGATGAAGCTATCACCTGGAGCATAGTTGGCGTTGCCGGTCATCGATTGGATGTTCTCGATTCGCACTAACGCACTGGCCAAGATGCTCACGGTGGCCGAGAGTAACCCTTGGGTGCCGTTGACGGTCCGGCCTGAAATCGCTTCCGTTCCCGAGAATAGGGCACCAATCAGTATTCTCGAGGTCAGGCTCGAATTCGAAACCGTTACGAGGAAGTCGACGGTGCCGGTACCGCTTGCTTGTAACGTGATCGTGGCCGATGCGTTCGTCGATAGAGCGCTCGACTCGTTAAACGTAAGCATGACCGTGATTTCATCCACGGCGGTCCCACCAGAGTTTATGAAGTCGATCCGGACAACGAATTGCTGTCCCGCGATGTAGGTGCCATTGCCAATTGTGAATGACACGCTTGTAATGGAGAGGTTGGATATCGATTGAATCGTGAAGGTAAACTTGTTGGAGAACTGGTCAGGGGGACCGACGAAATGTGCGTTCACGGAAACCGAAGCCGGCGTTGAAACGGTCGTCGTGACAACGAAGCTGTAATTGACACTGGAACCCACGGAGAGATCGATGCCCAGGTAGGTCGTGTTGGCCGAGATACCCGTGGCACCTCCAAATTCCAATGCAAGGGTGCCGTTCGTGATTAGTGTCCCCTGGGAGTTGTCCAACGTGCAAACAAGGGCAAATGATTCGCCTTGCACGAACGTGAAGCGCCCTGCCGGGTTAGACATCGTTACGATGAGGCCCGCCACCTCTAAACTCAATGTCGCGGACGTGTTTGCACCAACTATTGTCACGTTGCGTCCGCTAATCGCTTCGGTACCGGAGAATCGGGCATCCACGTCGATCCACGTGTTGTTAGGAGCCGAAGGCGAGATGAAGAACCTGATCTGAACGCCGTCGCGGCCATTGGCCGGGAGATACAGGCCCGTGCTCAGGTTCACGGCAACTTGGGCCTGGATGTAGGTGTTGTTGAATATGAGCGTGATACCACTCGAATTCACGGCCGTCCCGCCCGTGTTCTTGAACGTCACGGTCGCGAGCACCCACCGGTTCGGGCGTGTGATAGTTGCGTTCAGCATGACCACCGGGATGATAACGAATGCGCGTGACTGGATGGAAACTCCTATCGTTACCGGGCCGGCGCTCAGGACTCGGCCAGATATTTCTTCGCTCGCCGCCACGGTCGCCGAAACAAGCACGGACGAATTCGTCATCGCACTGTTCGACACGGTCACCACGATGTCAATATCTTGGTTGTCTCCCGCCGGGATCGTGATCCCTGTTGAAGGCGAAGCCGACAGGCTTCCATACCTACCGAAGGCCAACGTCACTACGACGTTGATTGCCGATGCTGCACCCGACGCTGCCGTGTTCTTCACTTCAGTGCTGACCGTGAAGGTCTGCCCGCCCACGTACGTGCCGTTCCCCTGCGCCAACGTGATGCCCGTGATGGCAATGTTGGCCTGCGCTTGGATCGCCACGTGCAGGTTGTTCCCCACTGAGTTACCGCTCAGAGCCCGGCCCGAGATCGCTTCCGAGCCTGCATACGTGGCCTGGATCCACACCGACGCGTTGCTCGCGGCGCTCGCCGCTATCGAGATCGTGAAATCCTGCGTTATCCCGGATGCGTCGGCCGCGATGTTCACCGCTGTCGTCCCCGGGAGCACCGAACAACCTGTGTACGTCCCGAAATTGAACGTCGAGTTCACGTTGTTCTCAGCAGTGTCTCCCGTATTCGAATAGGTGACTTCAACCGTGAACGCCATCCCACCAACGAACGGCGGAACCGGCGTGCCGTGGACCAAGACACTCGTGATGGTGACTGCAGCCGTGTGAATAACCAAGCTTGTGCTTTCGAAGGCGACAGCGATCGATGAATTGCATCTCGCTTGGATACGATAGGTCCCTGCCGTATTATTTACGGTCCACGAACTCGGGAACGAGGCTGATGCATTGGTCGAGGACAATGATGTAGTGCTTGTCCAGAACGCCCTGCTACTATTCACGCTCGACGGAAAGTATACCCCGACGGTCATGTTCGTGTTCTGGCTCGCATTGTTTACCAGCTGCGTGGATCGTAGATTGACTTGGAACGCAACCGGATTCGAGTTGTTGTTCTCGTACGCACCTTCGGTCGTGATGTTCTTTCCAATGCACAAGAACGCCATGTTCCAGGCGAGGTTTTGACTGGTAAACCGGACTTGCCAGAAGAGATTAGTGGTCATGCCCGTAATTTGCACGATCTTCCCGATGGTCGTGTACGTGCCATACGGCGGCGCCGAACTCAAGCCCGAATATGTCGATGCACTACGCACGCCCGTCACGGACCAGTCCGATGGAATTGTGACATTGACCGATTGATGGCCCAAGGATCCCACGGGAAAGGACCAGGCAGCATTCGACGTTATGTTCCACTCGGCGGTGCTATTCCCGTTGCAGTAAAATGCGCGGGAGGCGGCAATAGCTTTTTGGTAGTAGATTTTCAAGGTCACCTTGAAACTCGTGCACGTGATGCTCGAACTGAAATTCAGTGACGTGATGTTCGACCCCGTGATAACGGCCGTGCCCGTGTTGTTGAAACTATCGCCATTCGCGGCGAGATTGATGGATTTTGGTTGAAACGTCCGGGTGCTCGAATTCGAATCGGAGACGTACAATCTTTGGTAAGCCAAGTCAAACTGGTGATTGCTGTCATTGGCCCAGCCCGCAGCCCCCCAATTCTTGGTGACGCAATCCCAAGTAGAGGATGTCCCAGGATCGATAAAATACCAGCCAACGGCATCACCCGAAACACTTTCTGTGTCACTTCCCCATTTTGATCCATCAAGAACGATCCACCATGTCCGGTTTGCCGCGGCAGACGCGTTGATGATATAATTCAAGCCGGTCATGTTATACCACTCGTTTGGGCAGCTATCTGTAAACGTTTGGTTGAAGTTCGTTGTGTTTGTAGGCAAATATGGCGATGATGTGGATGGTTCGAGATATAAATACGGGCCTGGATCTGATGCACCATTCGTCGTGTGGGCAGTTACATAGGTGGATACACTCGTGATTTGGACGCGCCAGTTGTTGCTGATGGCTTGGGCAAGCATTTGGTACTTTACATTTGCCGATTTGTGGGAGTCAAGTGCTAAAGTAGTGCTACCATCCGTTGTCTGCACGTTTACCCAATCGGGTGCGGCGGTGGTCTTGTTGCCGACGACGGTTGCCTCGATCCGGTACATGTTATACCCTGGAATCGAAAACGTCTTGTTCATGGGCAAGAGAGCGTATCGTGGACTGCTTCCGAATCCATTTTGCAGGACAACGGTTTGTGACGCTGTCATGTTCGTAAATGACACGTTCATCGAATCAGAGCCGGGGAACGACCCGGAGAAGGTGCTGTTGTATGTGGATCCCGGCGTGATATCACTCTGGAGTGGCGTTGATAACGGCGAGGAACCAGGCGTGGTTTGAAAGATCGAGCAGGGTGAAGACGAGAGGTCCAAGATAGCTTCAATGGCGAGGGTTGAAAATAGGCAAACTATCAGGATAGTCATTTGTTTTCGCGCGGGTGAACGGGACATTATTTTTCACTCCTTAAAAGATCTTAGCGGCTTACTCGGAGTTTGCGGGAGGTAAATTGAAAGCATATGGAGCATTACAATATGTAATCACTCTCGACAACGAATATATAAGCCACAAGGGAAGGCGGGGAACACATTCAGGATATTAAAAATTGGAGACCTCAAAATTAAATTGGAAGTAATAATTTTGGTTAAAAATTAAAAAGCAATATTAAAAATGGTAATTTGAGAAGAGTTGGCCTTTTTGAATTATCAATGAATATCGGACATGAGAAACTGCTGCAAGGACAGGATTAATGCTGATCCTTTGGGAAATCTTGAAAATCACTTGTGAAATCTGCTTTTCAGAATGTATTTTTCGAGAGTGACGAAAAAAAGAATGAATTGAAATTGATAGAACGGGTCTATGGTGCAGAGCTTTTCTTGAGCAATTCTGCTTTCTTGATGTATTCCCTCATCTTCTTGTCCTCGGCGGAGACCCCGAGCTTGAACAGGCTCGACGACAGGTTGGCTGCTTCCATGTACTTGGATATGGCAAGTTTTACTTCCTTTCGCTTCTCGGCATTCTTTGCCTCGTTCAGGACCACGCCTTGGCGGTATTCCAAGTCGCGGATGCTGGCATCGATCTTCTCATGTCTGACATCCTGAACCACGGCCTTCATGTTCCATTGTGTAGCGACCAGTTCAGCCGTTTCGTAGCAGGAGATGGCATCCTTGTACTGGAAATTCTTGATGTTCTTGGCAGCGGCGTTTTCCAAGGACTTGATCATCTTCAGGGCCGACTTCTTGGTCTTGATGCTCTGCAGGTCCACAGAGACCTTCGAATCGAGGCTCGCACCTGTTTGAGACGCCGGGGGGTGCGGGGAGGGCAACGTTCCACCCGTACGGTTCGATTGCTCGGTAGCGGATTGGAGCGAGCCCATAATCAGCATTGAGCTAAGGGTCGCCTCGCGCTCGTCGGGCCGCAACTGGGCTAGATCATTGACGAGCTTTGCCTTCTCCTCTGCGCTGAGGAACGTGACGCCGGCAACGCGCTGCTGGATAAGGGAGATATCCTGTTGCGTGATCTCCTTTTTCTTTTCGAGCATGTCGATGTCGATCGGGACGAGGATCTGCGCGAGTCGCAACTCCTGTATCGCGGCGATGATCTCGCCGTATGGGCGCTTGGTCTTGTCGATCGCCTCTGAGAGCAACGTGGCCAGGAAGAAATAGTTGCGCTCCTTCGTGATCGATTTCACGATGTCCATTATCATGCGTCCTATCGATGATTTCGGTCTTATCGGCACGTCGGCAACCTTGTGGGGCAGAATGATCGAGGTGTCGAACACCTCGTCGACGATCTTCGATCCGTCACGGAACGCGGTGAGATCGCCACGCCACGATTTCAGGGCCGGGCCATACACGGATTCGAACCGGCTCACGAACTGGGGGACCAAGCTTTTCAAGATCGGGGATGCCTTGCTCGCCAAGACCAGAGCCACGCGGATCGTGTTTCCTTCCCCGAGCAAGAGCTGGTAATCCTGCCACGTCAATTCTTCCAGCGATTTGCTTCCCGAGATCTCTGCCCCGAACGATTGAATCGCGGTTAGAAAGCCCGTGATCAGGTCTGGATCGATCGAACTCTTTCCCATGGCCTTGAAGAACAGGCACGTGCCGGATGCCTTGTGGATGACCATCACGTTCTGGATGTTGGCCGCGTCCTCGAACGCACTCGAGATCTTGGCCAAGAGGTTGTGCCGCTCCTTGCGGCGAGGGATCACGATTCGATACATCACGCCATTATAGACAATGCCAACCATTGCCAAGGCAGCGAGGATTAATGCGAATGCCAACCAGTTAATCTCTGAATACAAACTCCTCAACCGCAACCCGAACTGATATTGCGTGGCATTTGCCACCGTCGAGTTGTAATAGGAGTTTGGAGCTATCCACTGGAATTGAATGACCGTGTCTGTGTCGATGACCTGCATGCTTGATGGAATGACGAACGTGAACAGGCTATTGTTGCCTGCGGTTGCGGTGAGATTGGCAACTACCAAGAGGCCATTCTTGTATAGCATGTTAACTTGACCGAATGCGATTAAAGAGCTGTTGATGGCATTATTCACGCGTATGACGATGGTCACGTTTTCGTGCGGATTTCCCGAAAACCAGACTGAAGGGATTTCGCTGGATATGGTCTGATTGGCCAGAAGTGTTGTCCCTTGGGTCATGCTCACCAAGGTCATGTTCACGCCCCATGCATTCAAGAGCAACCCGAATCGATACTTTGGGTCACCTGCCGTTGTGTTCACATAATTGCTGTTAGGAGCGATCCATCTGAATTGGAGAGTCGTGACGTTGTTTATAACCTGTACGCTGGAATTAATTATGAATGTGAATAGGTCATTGCTACCAGCCGCCATCGTCAAGTTCGTAACAATCGATGCATCGTTCTCGTAAAGCATGTTGACTTGGCCAACTGCGGTCGAATCGTTGTTGATCGCATTATTCACGCGCATTTGGATTGCCACATTCTCGAGCAGGTTGCCCGAAAACCTGGTCACACCATTTATTGCTTGGCTGGGCAGAGCAATGCCATTTTGCATAATGTTCACGAGTGTCATGTTAACTCTTACGGCTTGGATGGTGAACCCGATGACCTGCCGGTTCAGATTAAGCCCTGTTTTCGCGGCTGTTATTATCATATTGTATGATCCAACAGCCAGCGTGGAGATATTAATAGGGATATCAAACAGGCCTGCACTCTGAGACGTGAAACTCGTGTTGTTTTGACCAGAGACAAAAGCGCTCAAACTTATCGGGCTGGCCACGGGAGCGCCCTGATCGTCCTTGAACGAGAGCTGAACGGACCCGTTCTCCCCGTAATACAAGTGATATGGCACAGAATAGTTGAGGCCATATTCTGGCTGGGAGATGGAAACCACGGAGACAGACGTGAGCCGCGTGAGGTTTACGATCAGGGATTGAGTCTTGTCGATATTCAATGCGAGGTCCACAGAGAAATACGAGACGTTGTACTCGCCAGCGTTCATGACGTTCAAGTCCTTGAAGGTGAATGTAATATTCCAGGGCAGGAATGTCCATGTCTGCATTGTTCCTGCAGGAAAGGGCTCAATTGAAATGCTCGTATAATTAACACCCAAGCCCTTGTCGGTCGCGTTGATCGTGAACACAGTGTTAATCGTGATGGTCGTGATGGGGCCCGGTGTCCCATTGTTCGTTAGCACGGTCACGGGCGGAATCTTGTCGACAATATTAAAAGGTACTTGCCAGAAACCCGTGGCGTTCGTCGAATTCCACCGTGCTTGAACCCGATAGGTCCCCAATGGAAAATGGGTTGTTAGCGTCGTGTTCCACTCCGAGTTGACCGAGTTGAAGTATATGCGTGGGATTGTTACGCCGGTCAATGAGGAATTAAATGTTTGGAAAGCCCTGGAATTGTTTACACTCCCGGGATAATACACGGTCAATGACATATTTCCCGTATTCTGGAGAGTGGTCATATTCACAGTGAAAGAGATAACACTGCTTAAATTTGCCGACGTGACCTGGGAACCGGCTACCCATCCAATAATATTTCTAACCTGATCCGGGGAGGTGGCGCGCACCTGCCAAGTCCAATTCGTAATAATGTTGTAAATAACTACTTTAGTTGCAACTGGTTGTTCCCAGAACGAATAATTGAGCGCCGATCCGAGGCCTGACCACGACGTGGCACCATAGACACCGGTGACCGTCCACCCGGCAGGAATCGTGACGTTCAGGCTGGACCCGGTGATCGATCCGCGGGGGAACTGAATGGGTGCGTTTGATGTGATATTCCAATTCGTAGTCACATTAGCATTTTCTAAATACCTCTGGCTTGCTGATGCCAATTTCGAATAAAAAAGCTTCAAGGACACTTTAAATGTAACACAGGTCGTGTTCGAGCTGAAATTCAAGGACTCTATATTCGGACCAATTAGTGTTGCGTATCCAGTATTGTTAAATGAGGTTCCGTTAACTTGGAGGGAGACATCATTTGGTCGGAAGTTACGGGGATTTGAATTCGAGTCGTTTAGGAACAATCTATTGTATGCGAGACAAAATTGCTCGTATGATAACGGATTCCAAGCTGTTGGTGGTGGGTACCAATCATATTCCCAAGAACCACCAGTACCTACTGATGCAAAATACCAGTTAATGAAATCTTGTGAGGTACTTTTCTGCGCACTTCCCCACGCCGATCCATCGATTACAACATCCCACGTATTGTTTACGGGTGCTGATGCGTTGATAATATAATCAGCAATTGGCGTGCTCTGCCACGTGATTCTGCTCGTAAAGCCGGTGAAAGGGGTTGAATAATAATCAGTTTCAGGCGTGCCATTGGAATATTGGTTCCATAGCTCCAAGCTGGGATTCGGAACCTTCCCAAGATTTGCCGTATAGACATAAACCAAGGTATTTATGTTCATTATCTGGACTCGCCAAGTGTTCACGATTGGGTCGCCAAATTTCGCATAATAAGTAATGTTTGTATTATTTGCTTCAAGATTTTCCCAACCTTGGTTTGATAATTGTACATTATCCCAATCGCTTGTCGCGGTCGTAAGGTTATTGACCACTTGGACCTGCGCCTTGTTGATCCGCCAACCCGGTATGGCAAAGGAAGAGTTGGTGAGGTTTAGGATCGCCGTCCGAGACGTGACATTGAAAGCATTGGTCAGGGTAATTGAATAGGTGTGTGAGGAGGAATTGCTGAAAGACGCTGTATAATTCACATTCGTCGTGTTTCCGGTAAAAAGGGGCGAGTAACTCGAAGGACTATCGCTTTTCTGGATGCTACTTTCAGCAGCCGTGATATTACTTGCAAGAAATGAGCCAGAGCCTGATAAAATGGTCACGAAAGCTAACACGCTTAGTATCGCTACCACTTCAATCTGTTTTCGGTGTAATCGAGCCTGCATCATGAGTGTCTCACGATTTCGCATTTTCCAAGGGGACGTGCTTCCATACTCACGCCAACGTGCGTCAAAATGAAAGCATTAGACGGCCCGCATTGAATGATGATATGATGCTTAAATTTCATCGGCAAGATATTTATGTCTTTGTCGATTTGCCATCAATTGTGCCTTTAACTCATCGTGGGCAGGAATGCGATTTATGGCAGGAAATATTAGCGTTCTCAAGACGTGATCGAGATGCAGATAACCAGCGACATCCATTTCATTGAAGGAAGGGGCACGGACTGCAATGTCTACGCGATTCTTGGTGACAAGATCACGCTCGTGGACACCGGCATCGATCCGACTTGCCGGAGCATTCTCGAGTATTTAAGAAGCCTTGGCTTGGACCCGGCAAATATCGAGAACGTCGTCCTCACGCACGTGCACGTCGATCACATCGGCGGGCTCCCGAGGTTGGTGCGAAAGTTCGAGGCTCGCGTGCATGTGTTCGAAGCAGAGGCCGATTTGATCGAAAATGCAGACGAACGGATCACGCTGTCCGCGATGTCGGGCGGCAAGCTCCCGCCGGTGCACGTCGACGTGCGGTTGCAGGACCACCAACTCATCACGTTCGGTGCCCACGACTTCGAGGTCATCAACACGCCAGGGCACACGGCTGGCGCGATCTGCCTTTACGACCGTGCAAACAAGATCCTGTTTTCCGGGGACACGGTCTTTCCAGATGGTAATTTTGGCCGGGTGGACTTCCCAACCGGCGATCCCGAGGCCCTGATCGCATCGCTCGAGGCCTTGGTGGCCTTGGATGTCGAGATCATGCTCCCGGGACACATGGAACCCGTTCTCAGTGGCGGCTCTCGCCAGATCGCGCTCTCCTTGAGAATGGCAAGGATGATGCGCGGCGGCTTCTAATTCGTTCTATGCTTGTGTGAATTCCCGTCGATAGGCGCTGAACAGCGTGTAAGAATACGTGCGACCTTGTCTTTTGCGGAAACTGTAGCCCATTTCCTTCAACTTGCGCAGGATGTTCGCCGCCGTGCCCGACGTGATGTTGCACGCGTCCGCGACCCCTTGCGGCGTGACCTCTTCCCGTGCGGCCATGTATTTCATGACCTGTTGTTCGGTGCTGTTCAGCATTGATCCATCAATGGGACGCACTTGATCCTTGACCGTTTTCATCTCCTGCTCCAGCTCGCGCTTGGACATGGACTTGGCGTCGGCGAGGGAAGGAGAGAGGGCTATCTCGCGCGAATTTCCCGCGATGGTGTAGACACGGTCGCCGTCGATCGACTCCCGGCCGTTCGAGAGCATGTCGATGACCGCGTCTTGGCACAAGCGCAGGATGGCGCGGGGGTATCCGCCAGAAATCTCGTGAATTGCCTCGAACGCGTCGTCCGAGAACGGGTTGGTAGAAAATGACGATCCATCTGAAAAATATCTGATCCGTTCCTTGATGAGCTCGATCGTGGTGGGCAGGTCCATCGGCTTCAGGAAAAATTTCAGCGTGACACGGTCCTCGAGCGGCCGGAACATCTCGTTGAGCTTCTTGCCGAAGTTGGTCAGGCCCGCAAGGAAGATCTTGCAACCTTGGAAGTCCGAGAGCACGCGGATCCATTGGAGGGTCGTGTTTTTTTCTTCGATGATCTCGGGCGTGTCACCCTCTTGCACGACCATCTCCTGAGCCTCATCGACGAGCAGGATCACGGTCCGCTTCCCCGAAAGCTTGTCTTCCAGCTCCTCTGTCAGGTCCCCGATGCGCTCGATCCTCGTGTCGATGTCGAGCCGTTTCTTGAACGAGTGGATCAGGATCTCGGTGTTGAGTGGCTCTTGGATGAGCACGGGAATGAACCTGGCATAGGCGGGATCGTTTTTGAGCTTGTAATTGATGTGTTTCAGGATTTGAGACTTGCCCGACCCGTAATTGCCCTCGATGTAGACGATGGAGCCGAAGGCGAGCTGCTCCAAGATGGGATTGAGGATCATTTCCTTGCCCGCGAAGATTTCAGGGACCAGATCGAGCGAAAATGGAAAGTTGGTCCACCCGAATTTTTTCTGGATGCTATCGAGGTATCTGAGTTCGGCCATGGTTTATTCCCTGCAAGAGCCTGTTCCTGTAAGATACAGGCATCTCCTGAGATTTAACATTAACCCGGTTGAAATAATATTGGTCAATGGGCGACAATGGAGTTGCCGGGCCACGGAATGGCTAGCCCGACGTCGTTCGATATCCATAAATCTAAAGAGATGACAGATCCTTAGGCCGAGGATGGTATGACTTCGGCGATTGAAGGCCAGTAGCTAAAAAGAAGTGGAAAAGAATAGATTCAAGGAATAATTTGCGCCTTGATCACGGTTTCGGTGCGATCACGGATCTTCAGGATGGTCTCCTCGACCTCATCGAGGGAAATCGAGTGCGTGAGGATCTGGTCGTACTTGATGCGGCCCGTGGCCATGATCTTGAGTGCTTGCTCGTTCGTGTAAGGGTTCGTGAAGGACCCGATGACCGAGATCTCGCGGCGATAAATGTCGTACATCTTGACCGGGAGCATGAGGGTCTCCGCGGGCACGCCGAACACGACGATGGTCCCGCAGTTCTGCACGAGGTCGAATGCCATGGTGAGGGTCTGGGCCGCGCCGGCGGCGTCGATCACGGATTCCGCGCCAAGCCCGTTCGTGAGGTCCTTGACCTCCTTGACGATGTCGTCATTCTGCGGGTTCAGCGTGAGATCTGCACCGAGGCTCTTGGCAACCGCGAGCTTGTTGTCATCGATGTCGCAGGTCACGATGTTCTTGATGCCGAACGCGTGAAGTGCTTGGACATAGATGAGCCCGATGGACCCGGCGCCCATCATGACGACTGTATCCCCTGCTTTCACTTGGGATCGCTCGATGCCGTGCAGCACGCACGCGGTCGGCTCGAAGAAGGCCCCGTCCTTGAACTCCAAGGAATCTTCCATTTTGTAAATAGCCTGCCGGGGAACCGCGCAATACTCGGCAAACCCACCGTTGCGGGTCAGGCCAACTGCGGCCCAGTTCACGCAGAAATGCTTCTTGGAGGTGCGGCAGAAGTGGCATTGCCCGCAGAAAAGGTTAGGTTCGATTGCCACGCGGTCGCCCGCGCTCACGTCCGTAATCTTTTCACCGACGGCCTCGGCAACGCCGCAAAACTCGTGACCCGGAATGACGGGTAATGTGGCGATCGGGACCTCACCCTCGTAGACGTGGACATCCGTCCCGCAAATGCCTGACGCTTTGACCTTGACGAGAACTTCATTAGCGGCGATCTCGGGGATGTCGACGTCCTTGACCTCGAGCGACCGCACATCGTTAATAAAAACTGCTTTCATAGCTTGAACCTCGTATGCTTGCAAGGCGAATGGTAGCTTCGCGCTTCCGGTAAGTCGTGGCCACGAACTAAAAAGAATTTGGATTGCGTTCAGGCATCGAGGGCATCCAGCATTGCCTCGAGATCGGAGACGGGGGAACCAAGGTCGCTGGCCGCGTCGACCAGATGGCGGGCACGCTCCACGCAGGCCCGAAAGTCCTTTTCATTGCCGCCAGCTTTTTCCTCCATGCAGGCATCGCACGTGGAACGGCATTGGTCAACGACATAGGAAACGATGGACTCGAGAATGAACTCGTAATCAAGCATGGACGCTTGGACGCGCGGGTCTTTCTGGAAGCCCTTGAACGGGACCTTGGTCAGCTCGACCACCATCTTGTCGATCGATGCCTTCGCCTCGAAAAGGGCATCGAGATCGAGATCGATGCCCTGTTCCCCTAAAACACGGACCCGCTCGGCAAATTCGATAATCGGATCCCGGATCTGCGGTTTCTTTTTCCCGCTCGTTTTCGGGTGATGGTACATGTTCATGCGGCTTCCCTCGTTTTAGCGTAAAGGTAATACTGCATATAAAAAAGTTGTCCCCAACCGATGTTCATGGGGACGAAGATTCTGTTTGGGGGCCACTTTTGATACTTTTAAATCCAAGGCGGGAAAAGTTCAACGCATCCAAATCGAAGGAGTTTGACAGTGGAACGAAAAAGGAATTCTGAATTGATGCTCTCGATCATCATCGCAATCGTCATCGCCGCGGGTGCGGTTGCCATCGTGACGACAGTTGTCGTCTTGCGACCCGGCACCGGAAAGGATACCACCCCCCCGGAAGTGACGATAAACAGCCCGGCCAACTCGACGTATCCCGCAGCCACGCAGTTGCTGAAGATCACGGCCACGGACAACGTCGGGGTGAAAAAAATCTGGTACAACTGGAACGGGACGAACGTGACATACACGTCCCCGCTGGACATCACGTTCGGCGACGGCCCGAACACGATTCACGCGTGGGCGAACGACGCGGCGGGCAACGTGGGCACCACGTCGGTTACCTTCACCATCGGGCCGGCCTTTAAATCTTCGTGGGACACGAACATGACAAGCCCGGGCTCCAGTGCCAGCGACCAGGTGAGCCTGCCCCTCGTGGCAAGCGGCACCTACGATTTCGTCGTGTACTGGGGTGACGGGAAGAGCAACACGATCATAAACTGGAACCAGGCAGCAGCAAACCACACGTACGCCTCGGTAGGGAATTATACCATCGCCATGGTGGGAACGATCGACGGCTGGTGCTTCAATAACACGGGGGATTGCGCGAAGTTGCTTGCCATCAACCAATGGGGTCCATTGCGTCTGGGGAACACGGGAAGCTACTTTTCCGGGTGCTCCAGTCTAAAGATCACCGCCAGCGATGCCTTGAACTTGACTGGGACGACCACCTTGTTCCAAGCCTTTGATGGTTGCAGCAACCTGACTATGGTGGAAGGCATGAACGCTTGGGACACGTCGCACGTTACGAACATGAGCGGCATGTTCCTGGGTGCTTCTAACTTCAACCAATCCATTGGTGCTTGGGACATGTCGAGCGTGACAGATATGTCGTCTATGTTCTATGGCGCCTCAGTCTTCAACCAGACGATTGGCGGCTGGAACACTGCAAGCGTCACGAATATGAGTGGCATGTTCGGTTGGGCCACTGCCTTCAACCAGAACATTAGCACATGGGACACATCAAGCGTCACTAATATGTCGGGTATGTTCTACAATGCTTATAGCTTCAACCAGAACATTAGCACATGGGACACGTCGCACGTTATAGATATGGGATACATGTTCTATGGCGCTTCTACCTTCAACCAAAACATTAGAATCTGGGACATGTCGCACGTTTCAGATATGGGATACATGTTCTATGGTGCTTCTGCCTTCAACCAAAACATTAGTATCTGGGACACGTCGCATGTTTCAGATATGGGCAGTATGTTCCAAGGTGCTTCTGCCTTCAACCAAAACATTAACATCTGGAACACGTCGCGCGTTACGGATATGAACGGTATGTTCTTTGGCGATTACATCTTTAATAGACCCGTTGGCACCTGGAACACCTCGATCGTCACGGACATGAGCGACATATTCATGGAGGATTATGCCTTCGACCAGAAGATTGGCACCTGGGACACATCACACGTTACCGATATGTCGGGCATGTTCGATTATGATACTGCCTTCGACCAAGACATTGGCGGCTGGAACACGTCAAGCGTCACGGATATGTCGACCATGTTCGAGTATGCTTTTGCATTCGACCAAGACATTGGCAGCTGGAACACGTCGAGCGTCACGGATATGAATAGCATGTTCTATGGTGCCACCGCCTTCAACATGGCCATCGGCAGCTGGGATACGTCGAGCGTCACGGATATGAACAGCATGTTCGCTGATACTACTGCCTTCGACCAATACATTGGCGGCTGGAACACGTCGAGCGTCACGGATATGTCGGACATGTTCGCTGAGACTATTGCCTTCAACATGGCGATCGGCAGCTGGAACACGTCGAACGTCACGGATATGAGCGAAATGTTCGCGTTTGCCACTGCCTTCGACCAGTCTCTCAATGCTTGGAATACCTCGAGCGTCACAGCCATGAATGGTATGTTCGAAGGAGCTACTGCCTTCGATAATGAGATCGGCGGCTGGAACACGTCAAATGTCACGGATATGGCAGGCATGTTCGCTAGTGCCACTGCCTTCAACATGGCCATCGGTGGCTGGAACACGTCACGCGTCACGGACATGGACAGCATGTTTTGGGGTGCCACTGCCTTTAATCAGAACGTGGGCACATGGAACGTTTCAAGCGTTACCGACATGGGCAGCATGTTCAAAGGCGACACGTTGTCAACCACGAATTATGATAGCTTGCTTAACGGCTGGGCGGGAGAGACCCTGCAATCGGGCGTGATATTTGATGCAGGCAACTCGCATTATGATTCGGGAGCCGCGACTGCACACCAACACATCATCGACACGTTTGGCTGGGACATCTCGGATGATGGCGAGGTAATTTGAATTCTCGCTAAATGTCTTGGTTTTGTTCCTTCTTTCTTTTCTATAACTGCTTTAGTTTTCGTGCGGGAACGCCTCGAACAACGCAGCCTCTTTCTAATGCAACAGAAAGGAGAGATGTGAAAAGGGGCCTCCGATGGATGCGTAGGGGACGATGCTGACGTAATCCCAGCCATCCCGAGTCATGAGGTCGACATCACGTCTTGCGTAAGGCTAATAATGACCTTGATGGAATCTGGTTTCAGGAAGAGGTTCAAGGCCGCCTGGATATCGGCGAGCGAGAAGGTTTTCGTTATCAACGGAGCCACCTGAATGTTCCCCGCGCCGAGCAACTCGATCGCTTCCGTGAAGTCAGGGTCATGGTCACCATCGAGGCGAACCAGCACGTCGAGCTCGACCTTTATCTTCTCTCCTGCTAAAACAAGATCATTCGAATCAAAACGATAGTGGAACGGATATGGACCGAACGCCTTCTGAAATGGTCGAGATCAAGGACCGGCTCATCGCAATCATGGGCAACGAACGCTGGGTGTCTGACGATCCTGAAACTTTGGCGAATTACGGCAGGGATATGACGGAGAACGAGCCGAAACGGCCGGATTTCGTCGTGCTCCCGGAATCGACAGAGCAAGTGCAGCAAATCGTCATCATGGCGAATGAGCTCAAGATCCCGCTCATTCCCTACGTGGCCGGCGCCAACGTCGGCGGGCTCACGATTCCCTCGGATCTCGGCGGCATCACGGTGGACATGAAGCGCATGAACCGTGTCATCGAGCTCAACAAGAAAGACAAGTACATCGTGATCGAACCCGGGTTCACGTTCGGCCACCTGCGGCGCCTGTTCGACACGGAAATTCCCGAATTCAGGTACTCTTTTCCCTTCGCACCCCCCTTTACGTCAGTCCTGACGAACGCGTTGCTCCACGGCCTCGGTAGCCTTTCCGTTCTCTACGGGTCTGCTGACAACTTCATCAACGGCATGGAAATCGTGCTTCCGACCGGCGAGATCGTCAACACCGGCACGCAGGCCGTCAACCGGCAGGAAGTCTGGTACGGACGCGCCCCGCTGCCCGACGTATCGGGCCTGTTCATCGGGTTCCAGGGCACAACGGGCATCGTGACGAAGATGTCGATACAGCTACTCGACCGGCCGCCCGTCCTGCGCCACTTCGCAATCATTCCCGAGGATCCTTACGATTTCTTGGAACATTTCGTGCACGATCTCACGAAGCTCAGCGTGTGCGACGAGATCGGCATCGGGTACTTCCCGGCCAAGGTCGGCAAAGGCCTCGTGCCAGACGACATGCTCGACCTTATGGCCGGTATGATGCATTACCTCCGCTTTCAGAAGAAAACCGCGTTCGTGAAGCGTATTTGGCCGCTGCTCAAGGCCATCACCGGGAATAAGCCATTCCCCTTGGTCAAGAAGCTGTCCCCGCTCCTGCATATGGGTCGCTCCGACGACGACCAGGCCTGGCTCATCACGGGTATCACGATTGGTGCGCATGACGAAAAGATTTTTAAAGCAAAGCTCGATGCCGTGAAAAAAATCTGCAAAGTTGCCAAACCTCCGGTGTTGCTCCTGCCAACGGGGGACTTCGGGGACCTGCAAAAGGTCTTTATGAGCATCCTTGACCTTCCGACGCAATTACCCGCCTTGTACGACTTGAAAGCCGGCGGTGGCCTTACATGGGTCGGCAGCTACGTCCCATCGAGCCGCGTCCATATCGGCATGAAAAAAGGTGAGGAGATCCACAGAAAAAATCACTTCTTCCCCGTCATCGTCATGCGGCCGCACAAGCAGGACCATTATTTCGTGCTCAGGTTCATACTTGCTTTTGATCGAAAATCCAAGGAAGAAACGGCCCTTGCTCGGCAGACCTTGCAGGAACTTGCCGCGGTGATCCTTGACGATTGCAAGGGCGTTCCGTACAAGCCTGCAGGCTGGGCGGTGCAGATGCTCCAAGACCGCGCGGACCCTCCATCCATTGAATTCCTAAAACGGGTGAAGCAATTCATGGATCCAAACGGGATCATGAATCCTGGACGTCTCGATTTCCAATGAACCACGACTTGATCCCCATGGCAGGCCCCACCCGCATCCTCGCTCTCTCGGACACGCATTTCTCCAAGAAGGAGCAGGTATTGCCTGGTTTGCTCACCGATCGCTTCGATGAAGTCGATTACATCGTCCACGCGGGCGATTACACGACCATCGAGCTTGTCGACGAGCTGGAGAAGACCGGCAAGTTTGTTGGCGTCCAGGGGAACATGGACAGCTCGCCCGTGAAGAAGAAGCTCCCCGAGATCGGCAGCATCGAGCTCGGCCATGTCGTGCTTGGCGTCATCCACGGCTCAGGCGGGCCGAAGGGCATCGTAGAGCGGATCCACGCCACTTGCAAGACCCATAGTTTTAACGTGGTTATCTTTGGCCACACGCACCAGCATTACGAGCAGGAACTAGACGGAATCAAGTATTTCAACCCCGGCTCTCCCGTTGACAAGCGATTTGCCAAGGAAAACGGGTTTCTCCTGTTAAATGTCGATGGCATCGATGACGTGACGGCCGAATATATTTCCCTATAGGGCAAGCATACCTTCGAATCTCGCAGGCGACTGATGACCATGAAAGTAGTCCTCCTAACACCGCGGGGCCCAGGCCTCACGTCCGTGAGCTCGCGTATCATAGACGCGCTGAAACGACGCGGCGTGACCGTGATGAAGCTCCACCCGGGGCACGTGCCAATCGATATCAACAACGCCAATCCCGATTTCGTTGCCAAGTACTTTTCCGAGGGAGGCGTGCGTGGTGGCATCGTGCGGGGAGTCGGCACCCACAAGATCAAGAAAGTCTATCATCGTCTTGGTGTTTTTGATCTATTTGAAGAAGCTGGCGTCTATCTGATGAACTCCCGCCGGTGCCTCGAACTCGCCACGAACAAGGCTCTCACGTCCTACCTGCTCGTGAAAAATGGCATTCCGACGCCGAGAACAATCCTGTGCGAGGGCATCAAGCGGGCGTCGAAGGCGTTCGAGGCGCTCGGCCGTGATGTCGTGATCAAGCCGCTCTTCGGCTCGAAGGGCATCGGGGTCATGCGGCTGTTCGACGAGGGGCTGGCCTCCAACGTGTTCTACAACCTGGACCGGCTCGACGAGGTGTTCTACCTTCAGGAATACGTGGAGCACTCGAATTACGACATCCGAGCCATGGTGCTCGGCGGGCAGGTACTTTGTGCCATGAAACGCATCAGCTCTCCCGAGGCCGCGAACCCGTGGAAGACAAACGTCGCTATCGGGGCATCGGGCGAGGGGATCGAGTTACCGGAGGACCTGAAGGAGCTCGCCATCAAGTCGGCGGAAGCGGTCGGGGGCGAGTTCATCGGGGTCGACATCGCCGAGACCCCCGCCGGCCCGACCATCATCGAGGTCAACTCGGTGCCGGGCTTCAACGAGCTCCAAAAAACGACCGAGATCGACATTGCCTTGGCCATGGTCGATTATTTTCTCGGGCAGTTAAAGCGATGAAAGTAGGAGGGTCATCGGGTCGCCAACTGAAGGAGGCAACCGTTCTTCTTTTACGATAAAGTGATACGAGAGATCGAAAAAAGAGATCAGAAACCATAGATGCTGCTCATTTTCGCGTTCAGGTAGTCGAGGAAGGGCTGGGCATCGAGGGATTTCCCCGCAACGGCCTGGACGAGGTCGATGGCATCCATCGTGTTGCCCTTGGCGTGCACGTTCTGGTGCATCCAGTCCAAGACAGGCGAAACGTCCCCCGTCGCCACCGAATCGCGCCACGATGGCACCTCCCGCTCCAAGCATTCCAGGAACATGCCGTCATAGACGTTCCCCATTGCGTAGTCGGGGAAGTAGCCGAACATCCCGCTGGCCCAGTGCGTGTCCTGCATGACGCCTTCGCTGTCGTTCTCGATCTCGATGCCAAGTAACTGGGCCATCTTGTCGTTCCACGCTTGGGGAAGGTCGGTCGTCTCCATCTCACCCCGCATGATCTGCTGCTCCAACTCGAAGCGGAGGATGACGTGGAGGGAATACGTGACCTCGTCGGCCTCGATGCGAATCTTCGTGGGCCGCACGTCGTTGGCCGCCCGCACCATCAATGGCAGGTCCACGCCGTCCAAGGTCCCGCCGACCAGTTGCTTCAGCTCGGGCAGGAAATAGGTCCAGAACGCCTCGCTCCGACCGACGATGTTTTCAATGAACCGGGACTGGGACTCGTGGATGCCCATGGAGCACGAAGCCCCGATGGGCTGGTATTGCCACGTTTTCGGGATGGCTTGCTCGTAAATCGCGTGGCCGGCCTCGTGCAACACGGCGAATAGGGACGACACGAAATTGGTCTCGTAGTAATGCGTGCAAATCCGCACGTCGTCGTAGATACCCGTCGTGAAGGGATGCTCGGTCTCGTCGAGGCGGCCGCGGGTCAAGTCGTATTTCACGAACGTCATGAGGGCGCTAGAAATCTTCTGCTGGATGTCCTGGGCAACCGGCTGATTCATGAACGACATACCGGGCTTGTAGTCGGACTCGACGCATTTTTTCACGAGCGGGACGAGCCCTTGTTTCAAGGGGCCGAACACACCCGCGATTGCATCGACGGTGATGCCGGGTTCGTAGAGATCGACCATGACGTCATACGGGTCCTTGTCCGGGTTCAGGTAATGAGCCTTCTGCCGGTTCAGGTCTATCATCTTATCCAAGGCGGGCCGAAACATCTCGAAATCCTTCGCTGCCTTCGCTTTCTTCCACGTGTCGACGCTGATGGCATGATGTTTTGCCATCTCGACCACCAGCTCGGACGGGATCTTGGTCTCTTGGTCGTAGGATCTCTGGATGAGGTACACATTGCGGGCCGCCTCCTCGTCCAGTGCTTCGTTTTCCTTTATCGACGCCAATAAGGAGCCAATTTCGGGATCGACCGCCTTGTCGTGGTAGAGTTTCTCGATGAGGGCCATTTGCTCGCTACGCTGGCCAGTAGCACCCGGTGGCATCTTGGTCTCGAAATCCCAAGAAACTAACTCGAAGATGGTGCTCCAGATCATGATTTCCTTCGATTTTTCGAGCAGTTTTGAATAATCTGTCATGACAACTCGCGTCCGTGCGATAGTGCGCAGGTTAGTGATATCATAAGCCTAGCCGCTACAAAAAGCAACAACGCTATCGTGAACACTGGCCAGGAGTTGGAGCCACCTGTCGGGGGGATAATGGACCGTGCCTACGCTACAAGGCTATAATTCGTCCCAAGTGCCAATCGGGTTTTCAATGGCCACGCCCAGATCTTGCATGCTTTGATGTGTGAAATGTTTATCGGACGTGTAGATAACATCTACTTGGTCCTTGAGGGGAATGACGCAAAGGAAATCCCAGACGTGAATGTTTGATGCGAGGGATAAATCAATGCATTTCTGCACGTCTTCCAGGGTTGCTTCGATAATCCGCGATGTTTTCGAAAAAATGATGGACTTCATGTATGAACTGACAAAGGCCTGATCCAATTTTGTTCCACGGAATCGGAGGGCATGGTAAAGTTCGCAGATCTGATGTGTCGTGAAGAAAAAGATGGTGCCTTTCGCGAGAGTCTTGAAGAAGGTTATAACTTGGAGATGTTTTTGGGTGTCTTGCTGGAATAAAGCTTCATTGGAATATTTGCTTTCATCTGGTTTCTTTATGGAATAAATCCATAATTCTGTATCTACAAATACGTTTGGAATCGACCCTCAACTCCGCTTCTTGTTCAGATGTCGTTAAAATCATATTCTTGGTAATCTTCAGGAGATCCAGCTGCGTTCGTCTCGATGGTCATCTTCAGAAATGCCGGTAAATCTGCATCCTCGTCCTCCGCGGACTTGAATCTCTCCGCAACTTTATCTTTAAATTGATCGAAATGATCCTCGATAAATTCGGTCATCTGGTCAATAAGATCGGGAAGGCTTAATTTTTGGCTGTTAACTTTTTCCAGAACGAACTTTGCTTGGATCTCGTCCAACTTTTGCTTGGTTTTTTTCGAGATGCGCTGTGAAATCGACATGATCTTCCAAACACAATGTATACATTAATACATTGTGGTTGCGATTGCTAAGATTGTGCAAGTTTGACTTGGATGCGAGATCTTCAGAAAAATTGGTTAAAAGAAGGCTTTCAAATTCCTTGGTCGACGCGTATATCGCAACTGGCTCAGCCGACCACGTCGGGGATGAGCGGGATCTCGATGGACTTGATCGTGTACCAGAACGCGTTCCTGAACACGTCATCGTCGGTGTGGATGAGCCGTAACCACGTGTCGGGGCTGCAGTAGAACGATTCCGACCACACGAAGGGGTCGCCGAGGCGCAGTTTGTACAACTCGAAGGGGCTCAAACCTTCCACGTCATCCTTGCCCGTGTAATCGAGCACCGAGATGTCGTACTGGTTGTTGTCCAGCGTGCTGTTCGTGAGCTGGGCGAGGAGCTCCAGGGACCACATTCGCCTTGCCTCGTCAAGCAGGAGGTCGTTCTTGATGCCGAACTTGTCCATCATACCTTTCTGGAAGTCGATAATCGCCTTCTGGAAGTCGCCGTCCACGCCGAACATCATGTCCAGGCAGACCTTCTCGCTCGCCGCGGCATCGAAGCTGGCCACCGCGAAGCCCGCGTACTTGGAATTACCATAGATCAGCGGTCCATCCCTTTCTTGGCCCACGATCGCCGTGGTCAGGCCGGCGACCTCGGTGCCGTTCTCCTTCAAGGCCTCGACCATGGCCGAATAGATGCCGATGTACCTCGCGACCAGGTAGCTCATGCCGAGCACCGCGGGCATGAGATTGATGCCGGCCCAGTGGTGCGGGTCGACGTTCAGCACGCGCTTGCCATAGGACTTGTACCATTTCATCAGGCCGCTCGAATGGAACGTGGCAGGGATCGTCTTCCCGATTTCCGTCGTTAGCCTGCCGGTCAAGAGCACGCGTGACTTGTCCGGTTTCACGATCTTTTCCTTGAGATTCGCGTCCCAGTCGTGCGGGTAGGTCTCGCGCAGGAGGTATTGGTACTTGCGGTGGAAGTCGACGCCGAGCAGGTTCTGGAGGTAGCCCTTGCGGAACACGTCGATGGGTAGGCCGTGGATGTGCCATCTTGGTTCGATCCTGCCCGTCTTTTTACGAGGATTCATGGACACCGAGAAGTCCTTGGTCTGGAGGGAGTAAAGGGTGCAGTTGTGGCACTTGGCTATCGCGGCGATGTATATCAGGTCGTACTTCTCCTCGAAGAAGGCACGTGGCGGGTAGAAGTTCGAATAGTAATCGCCGATGTCGTACTTCCCCCGCTTGATCGCCAGCTTGTGGTACTCGCTCGATGGCGGGTCATCCTCGCAATAATCGACGAAAAACACCTTGCCTTGGTACTTCTCCTTTGAGAAGAGCTCGGCATACCCGGTTTCGAAAAAGGCCCGGGGCGTGCCGCCGTCCCAGAGCATGTTTTCCCCGATGTGGATCCGTGCCGCGCCAAGGTCGAGCAGGGCGTCGACGATGCCCTGCAGGGTGGACGGCTGCGTCGCCAAGGGCTGGTGGTCGGCGTCATCCGAGATGCCGTTCTTTTCGAGGATGGGCTGGAGCTTCGGGTTGTGCTTGAAGATGCCGACGAAGCCAGTGTTGTTTGGCTTGACGAAGACCTTGCCACCGTTGAGTTTCTGGAAGTCTTTTAGCAGGTTGTAGGTGAGGTCGTAGGCCGTGGTGTAATTGTACGTCGTGATCTCTTCCTTGGTCCCTTCCGGAACGCGGGCCACGAGCACCTTCGGCCCGCCGGGCACGGCATTGACGGTCTTAACTTGGTAATCGACCCTGGTATAGAGTTCGGGGTGGAGCTCGGGCGAATACTCGAAGTTGTCGACGTTCCACGACACGGGCTCGTGCTCCCGGAACCTGCCGGGAACGATGGCGATTTCCTCGCCGGGGAGGCCGCGTGCCTTCTTCTTCCACGCGAGGTCGATCAGTGGCTTCATCTCGTCCTTGGTCGCCTGGCGCACCTCCAACACGCCTCGATCAGCGGCGCCGTCGAGGGCAACCTGGCCCGCATCGGTTCGGACCAGCACCATATTGTGCCGGACATCAGTGCCGACGCTGCCAACCGAGATATCGGCTTGCTCGGCGGAGAAGTCATTGCAGGTCTCGCAGCTTTTGTTCGTGCAAATGAATTCTTGGGTGATGGCTGACAGGGGGAATGTTTCCTTCCCGCCGTCCTCGGTATAGATCCAGAGCATGCCGTGCGAGATGCTCATCTTCGTGATCTGTTCGACGTCGACCTTGCCGGACGCCTGGTCGAGCAGACGTTCCGTGTCGAAGGACTCGGAGCAGAACAGGCCAACGATGAACAGGGACAGGTCGTCGATGCCCTTGAGCACGCCGTGCTCGTCATCGAACAGGTCCTTGAGGGCAGGGATCTTGCACGGGGTCGTCACGACGGCGATCCTTCGCAGGCCTTGGTTCACGGCGTCGATGAACGCGGGCACCACGGGCGACTGTCCGTAGATGGTGCCTTTGGAGACCATTATCTCCTCGCGGGTCTTCGCGATGCTTGCGGCGGGGTACCACTTCTTCTCGGGATCGTGCGTGGTCACGATGGCGGCCTCGATCGCCCCGTTGTCCAGCATGTCGGCAAGCAGTGTGGTGACCGTGGCGCCGTTCTGGCCCTCGACGCCCTCGGCTATTGCCTTGGTAACGTAGGCGAGCTTGAAGTCACCAAGGGGCGAGCCGGGGCTCATGGGGCATTGATAGAAGCACATGCCACATGCGATGCATTTACCCACGAGCGCGGGCTTGTCATCCTTCCAGCCGATGGCATCGCAAAGAGCAACGCATTTCCCGCACTTGATACATAAATCAGTGTCGATTATCTTTTTCCGGAGCAACGTGAAGGTGGTCGCGACGACCTTGGACTTTTCCTTCGATGCCTTTTTTTGCATGTCAATGTTGTTGGCAATGATCGTGTCCATGACGGCAACACCGCGTCGCAATTTCCGCAATTGTCAAGCAAGGGAGTATAAGAGGTTTTTAATGTAGATATTTGCTCTTGAAAAAGCGCGCTGTTTTTAGTCACGGTAGTATAACATGGCAAGGAAAGAAATGCCCCAACTATCACGGCAGGGAAAATCATGGCTGTTCTCCTCGTGGAACCGAAAACCTTCGGCAATGTCGGCAGCATCGCGCGCAGCATGAAAAATTTTGGACTTGAGCGGCTCATCATCGTTAATCCTCGATACGAACAAAGCGACGACGTGTATGGGTTCGCGATGCACGCCCGGGACATTCTGGATTCGGCCGAGGTGATCCAAGATGGACGGTCAACACCCGAGATCCTTTCCTCGCTGCGGGAAGGATTTCACACGGTAATTGGCACGACCTCGAAGGCCTCGAACTACATGAAGCTATATCGCGTGCCCGTTGATATCGGGGATTGGCTCGCGGAAGGAACCTTCTCGCCCGATTCGTCCTTGATCATCTTCGGGCGGGAGGACAATGGGCTCACGGACGAGGAGATGCACCTGTGCGACATCATGGTGACCATCTCGGCGAATCCTGACTATCCCACCATGAATCTATCCCATGCGGCTGCCATCATCTTCCACGAGATCTGGCGAGCAATGAATAAGATCGTGAAACATGCATTTGACGAAAGGCATGATTTTCTGCTTGCGAGTGGCAATGCGCGTCGAAGATTTGAGGAACAGTTCGAAACATTCATCAAGGAACACGCTTCGGAAGTGACCGATGACTGGCGCAGGGATAACTTCATCCAATGCGTGAAGAACGTGGTGGAACGGGCACGCGTGACGGCGCGGGAGCTCACGGTGCTCGACGGGTTCCTGATCAAGGCCCTGAAAAGCCTCGAAAGGAGGGACGGGACCTGCAAGGAGTCATTATAATCTAATAGATTCGGGGCCTTCGACAATGTCGATTTTAAATTCAGTACCGGATGAAAGTTTAAACTCACCTCATCTTTAAGGTTTCCATGGCTCGTTTCATCATGCTAGGTCTTGCTAGCAAGAAACTCTGCGTGTGATTTCACCAACTGGTCAGATGCAACTTTCC
>Ga0326727_10007506_pt1 | contig 28740 bp, 20 predicted proteins | sample MB2enrmetagenome_FD_207643 | JGI IMG/M metagenome (GOLD analysis project Ga0326727, IMG submission 207643) | Lab enriched peat soil microbial communities from McLean, Ithaca, NY, United States - MB29MY | ecosystem: Environmental > Terrestrial > Soil > Wetlands > Peat | place: USA: New York... | reverse complement strand
AGCAAGCTGCCGCACTCCAAAGTGTGTTGTTACCAGCCTCCGCCGGCTCCACCCCCACCCGAGGAACCTCCACCAAAACCCCCGAAGCCTCCGCCGCCTCCGCCAAACCCGCCACCACCCCAACCGCTCGAGCCTCTGCGCCCTATGCCCCCAGTTAATAAGGACAATAGGAACCAAGGGCCAAGCAACCTGAGTAGAAGGGGCGCCGCGACAATCAAAATGATGAGAAGAACAATAATCTGCCCGGCCGTCAGGTGCAATTGTTGGCCCTGCCCTTCGCGACCAGGAGGAGCAGCACGGGATTGGGCCAGACTATCCAGGGAAACGTGACTGTCCTGCGCAATTACCTCGGCGATCTGGTTCGCCATTTGCAGGACGGCGCCGTTGTAGTCGCCCTGGCGCAACAGCGGAACCATATCGCGTCCGAAACCACCCACCTTGCCGTCAGGAAGGATGGGTTCGAGGCCGTAACCGACCTCCGTGTAGTACTTGTGATCATCAGTGGCAAGCAGGACCATCACGCCACGGTCCGTCCCCTTGTACCCGACGCCCCACTTCTGAAAAAGGTGATCGGCGAAGTCTTCCACCGCGTCGCCTTCCAGAGTCTTGATAGTGACCACCGCGATTTGGGCCTTGGCTTTTTGATCGACTTCCGTACAAAGGCGCGTAAGTCCTTCCACCGTCGCCGGGTTGAGCACGGCGGCAAAATCGTTGACGTATCCCTGTACGTTGAGCTTCTGCCACTGTTCCGCGTGAGCTGGCGCAGCGGGAATGACAGCGAGTAACAGAAGGATGGGTATCGCAAAGGGACTGAAACCGGAATGAAGTTTGAAGTGGGTGAGTAAGGAGCGCATTCATCCTCAGGGCGTTGAGGCCGTCGGGTGATTTGTCGAGGCCCCATCAGTGTGCCGGTAATTGAAAGTCCCGAGCACAGATAGTTTAAGCTCAATCCCGCCCGGCGTCGAAGGCAAAATAGACTTCTGAACTCTGCGGCCGCCCCCGGTTCTCAGGCCGCAAGCCGCAGAGTCTCGAGGGGGCGCGAAAGCCTGCGCTAGCTGCTTACTGCCCCTGGGCCGCTGGCGGAGCAGGGTACTCTGGAAGCTTTGACTTTTGTATATCCTGGCGCTTTACTTCCAGCTCATCGAACAAGATTGAAGGAGTTACGACGCTGTGCGGAACATTCAGTACTCGGTTCTCAATGTTCAGGTCACTGCCGGCAGCGACCAAATCACTGCGAAGTGCCCGCGCATCCAGGTCTCCGAACACCGCCCCGCGAACGAGTTCCTCATGCCCGTCTTTGACCCACACCTTGTAGAGTAAGCGAGGCATGTGTGCCCCAGCCATCGTTTCCACGTAATATCCATACGTGAGGTCCCGCTGTTGGCAAAGCTCGAGGAGTTTTTTCTTCAACTCTTCCTGCGGTACGGGCTCAGAGGAACTTACCAGCATGTTCCCCAGATTGGGCCCCGGGGAGTAAGTCGGCATGCGGGCCCGTCCGTGACCATTGGAGGCAGGGAAATCCAGAATGGGTTCACGACCCAGAAGATAGTTCACGAGTTTCCCCTTTTCGATGACCGGAACCCGCATCGCTCTCACTCCTTCATCGTCCACTTCGTAGCTACCCAGTAATGATTTGCCGTTGAGCGAGGCCAGCGTGGGATCATCGAACACAGAGAGAAAATCAGGAAGCACTCGACTTTTATAGCTGGACGCGAAGGCGCCTTTGGTGCGAGCCGGTTGGCCCAAGCCCGGCTTCCGACCGAGGATGTTCTCGCCCACTAGATCGGCAAAGACAGTGGAAGCCGCATCGGCCGAGAACAGGACCGGCCCGCGGTATTCTTCGTCGGCAACCGGTGCGGCGCGCAAGTCTCTTAAGGTACCTAACAGTTTTGTGGTGCGCGCCAGAAACTCTCCAGCGGTGGGCAGTTCTTTGCTATCGGGCGCCGCGTACGTGACCGAGCGCTCCAGTTGCATGCCATCGGCCGCCTGCGCACTGGCGGCGATGGACGCCTGGTAAGACGCCTGGCCGCTGCGAACGACGGCTCCTTCCGAGTCAACGAAGAAGCGATTTGCGACCTGGAACTGGAGGGAGGAATCAATGGACTCGATTTGCGGGTCGGTCTTGTAGAGTGCGGATGCATCTTGCAGGGTTTGGAGCCATGGAGCGGGATCAACGTCGAGCTTGACCAGCGGCCCGATAAATTGCACCGGCTCAGCGTGCGCGAAATCATCGGCCGGATGCTCAACATTGAGTTGCTTCAGTTGTGCCTGCTTGGCGGCAAGAGCCTCCGTGGCCGCCTTGTAGGCTTTGTCCGTCGCGAGCCACAGGTGGTGGCGCAGCGCGAGCTCATCATCATCCAGCGGCATGTAATCACTCACACCCTCACCCTGTCCGAAGAAGCTGTCCTGCTTGTAGTCGCCCACCCTGACTACGACACGCACAAATCGGAGGTGCGCGTGGAGGTTGGTGCGCAGGGCGCCAAATGTCGCCTCCGCGATGTACCCTTCCATGTCTGCGACCCGGTAATCGATGTAGTAGGGCGCCGCCATCTGCTCCAGCTTGAGTTGTGATTTGGAGCGTTCCAATTCCTTCTGCATCGCTCGGAGCACGGGATCATCAGACGCCGGCGGCTGCGACTCCTTAGGTTGTGCGAGTGTGGAGGGATGAAACAAAATGAACCACACCATCAAGGCCCATGCCAGCCTTGTCAATCTTGCGCTCATTGCCTGCCTCCAATCTTCGCCGCGTCCTTGGATTCGCCCACCTCGAAACCGGGCGGCAGCAGGATCGGCGGCCGGTTGAGAGAGTGGGCGCGTTTCTGCACCTCGATGTCGGAGAAGAGCATCGCCGGGGCAGCGGCTGAAACAGGGACGCTGCCGGATTCCGCGCCGCAGATGCCGTTGAATACTTCAGTTTTCTCACCCGTCAGCAGAATACGGCTCATCGCTGCCAGGGGCGTACCGACGATATCTACGCCGCGCGTCAGTTCGTCCGGGCGACCGTCCGGATAAACACGCCAGACCAGGATAGGCAACACCAGGAACGATTGGGGTAATGTCCGCTGGGTCAGCGTGAAGCCTCCTTCGATGTCCTCGAAATACAGTCCATAGGGCTTGCCCTGCTTTTTCACCTCCTCGATCAGCTTCTGGCGGAGGTCCGCATCCTTGACGGTGCGCGATGAAGTCACGATCAGGTTCCCCTGCCGTCCGGTGGGCATCAAACCCGGTTGCGCGCGCCCGTGTCCGTTCGATTTACCAAAATCCTTGATGGGCATGCGCGACATCAAGAAACTCTTCAGCACGCCATTCTTGATGACTTCCACGCGGCGGGCAGGCACGCCCTCGTCGTCATACTCGTACCAGCCAGAGAGGTCCACGCCTTCCAAGCCACGCTGGGTGGGGTCGTCGCTCACACTCAAAAACTCCGGCAGCACAGGCTCGTTGACCTTCTTGGTAAAGGTCTGACCTTCATTCTCTCCCCGCTGGCGGTGACCTTCCAATCGGTGTCCTAACACCTCATGGAAGAACACTGCCGCCGCGCGGCCGGAGAGCAGTGCTGGTCCATCGTAGGGTTCAGCCAGCGGGGCCGAACGGAGGGCTTTGAGATCCGCAGCCATCTTTTCCACGCGCGCCGCTATTTCAGTGTCGCCGGGCAAGTGGTCGGGAGTCTCCGCCTGAAAGGTCTCCACCCGCATCAGTTCCATGCCGTCGTCGGCCTGCGTCTCCGCCTCAATCGTCAGTCTGACCGTAGCGCTGGGAGCGACGACGCGAGTCCCCTCAGTGGAAACAAAATGCCAGCGAGCCCTTTCTACCATTACCATCACGGTTGAACGGTAAACATACGAGTACTTCGCAAACCACGCCGAATAACGCCGAACCATCCCCTCCAGCGCTCGTTGGTCCTGGGCGGCCGCGAGCTCGTTGTAATCCGTGTGGATCTGCGACGCCTCTTGCGAGAAGTCCGGCGAGGTGTCTTCTTCCTTGGCGTTAACCTCAGTAGCCGTCTTAACCTTCAAATAGGCCTGCGAGGCCTTGCGGTATTCGCCGTAAGTCAATTGCCACAGCACATGGGAAATGGCGTCGGCGTCGTCTGCCAGCGGAATCGTCCCCGAACTGATGCCGGAGGGCCGGTTGTCCGCGTGGGTGTTGTCCAGCGCGGGCGAGCCCACACGCACGATTACATCGGCGGTACGCGTGCGGGTCTGCATGGAACTGACCACACTGCCCTGGCTCCCAACCGCCAGCTCCAGGCTCTGATCGTGGATCGCATAGCTCATGAAGTAGGGGGCGGGATCTAGCTTTCCCAACTCACCTTGGGCCCGCTGAAGTTCGTGCTGCATGGTAGAGAGTAGGACGTCCTTCGAGTTCGTCACGGCGGCAGAAGCTGAACCCTCGAAAGCAGCTCTCAAGCCAAGGGCGAGCAAGGAGGCTAGGGCAATTCCCTGAAAGAGTCTCTTCATCCGGGATTCTCCGTTCCCTGTCAGGTCCAGATTGCGCCTAAACGTGTGACTTCTCGACCGGAAAGGCAGAGCCTTTCCGCATAGTCCGTCACGGCGGAGCGAAACCGCAGGAAGGCATTTTAATCCATAACGCGGAATTCGGGAAGAACGCTTACAGAGGAGGTGATGGAGTTTGAGACAAAGCAGTTGGCGTGAGCGCTCTCCATGATATGGCGGGCGCGCTCGACGTCATCCTGCGATTTCAGGGCCACCTGAGGGTGGACAGTGATTTCCGTGAAGCGGTATTTCCCGTCCTTGTACTCGAGCAGCGCATCGGCGGAGCTCTCATAAGCCGCCAACCCCAATCCCTTCTGCTCTGCGAAGGCCAGGAAGGTTTCCATGATGCAAGTGTTCAGGGCGCTCACCAACAAATCCTCAGGCGTCCAAATGCCCTGGTCACCTTTGAACTCCGGCGGGCTGGAGATTTCCAGGTCAGGCTTGCGCGCCGCCGAAGCCTTTATTCTGCGGGCTTGTTTCCACACGGCGTGGGTTTGGTAGCGGAAAGATTTCCGGGATTGCTTGGTTTCCATTTGCCCTCCATGGGTATCCCCGTTGCGTAAGCAGCAGGTCTGAGGTCACTTACCTGAACTGGACAGGACCGCCAATTTCCGGCGGCGCACAGCCCGAACGTGAGGATTCAAGGCTTTGTTAGATCGTCGCGGCATGGTGCGTCCCCACCCCTGCCCCTCCCCACGTGGGGAGGGGAGTCCATCTTCTGCGCGAATCCGCTTCAGTGCTGCCGCCACTTCCTTCTTGCCAGGAAGCGAAATGCCCTTAGCTTTACACTTCTCGGCGCAACTGCGACACCCTGGGATACAGTCAAAGGGGCGCGCCACCACGGGTTTGCCGGTGGCCGGATCCCAATCAAAAACAGCAGCGGGGCAGAAGTTAAGGCACTCCAAGTCGGCGAGGCACACGTCACCGTTGATGGCGGGAAACCAGGGAAACCGCTCTCTCCGACTGCGAGGTATCGACACCAAATTCTCTCCTAACCTGACGAGGAACCGGACCGGTCGCCCGCGCGAAGCGCTCAGTGGTGCTTCTCCTTGGCATGGACCCGTTCTGCAATTTTCTCACGCAGCCGGTTAAGGATTCCGTCATTCGTCGAATTGCGAATATCCATCGCCACGAAATGGTCTTGATCGAAACCTGTCTTGCGGAACACTTTCTGAAACAGCTTTTGTTGTGCTTCCGGCTCGCACGCGCCGACGATAACGAGAGTGTCGGGGTCGTCTTCAGCGGAGCGGAAAATGTCCTCCATGACCCTGCTTCCCCCCGCCCCGCAAAGTTCCGGATGCACAATGGCGTAATCCACATCAAGTTCGGATTCGATATCGAAGGGAAGCGTATTCATGTCCGAGTTTCTGAAAGACGGGGACAAGCCTTTGCAGTTGCAGATGAGCGTCTTGATTTTCACCGGACTCCTCCCAGGGATTTCTCACCTTCCTTGGCGTCGTTTCGGAGGCCCGCTGCAGGGCGCTCCGAATCAGAGAGGCGCGATGGCCTATCTGACTTCAACCTGCCATTTCCTTTGAGTTCTTGCAAGTTTTGCACATCCGCCCGAAGCTCCGGGAAGAAAGGAACCATCTCGCTCAGGAACTTGTGCAGAGGGTAGCTGAGGAACGGCGCGCGAGACAGGGAATAGCAGACTCTGGTCCCCTGCCGCCGGGTACGGACCAAATTCGCGGCGCGTAAGATGGCGAGATGACCGGAAACGCGAGGCTGCGAAAGGCCTAGCAACTCTTGTAAGTCGCCAACCCAGAGGCTTTGAGCGTCCAAAAGGTTAACAATCCGCAGACACGTGGGATCGGACAGGGCCTTGAATAGGCAAGTCAATTGTTTCAAAGGAAACGGCACACTCATTTTGTAGCATATATGTTGCCATATACGCCATCCGTCAAGACAACAGTGGCGAGTCATTCTTCCACGGGTCGGACTTTATGTCGTAAGTGGGCCGGGCCTGCATTCCTTTACCGCTACGTCTCAGAGTTATTTCCCGCAGCACCTGGGTTGATGGCCGCAACCTCCCCCAGCTACACCAGCTCTGCGACTTGCCCCTTCTTGACCAGCTTGACACTGTCTGATAGGCTTTGGCGAGTTGCAAGCTGAACAAGCTCCCAGGATAACTGGGATAGTTCTCTGTCAAGTACAGGAGGTACCTACCGTGGAAAATCCGAGAGACAACAATCGGGACGCTTTTTCCCGCCGGGAATTTGTCAAGACGGGGGTTGCCGGAGCTGTAGGCATTACTCTGGGCTACCAGGCTCCCGCTTCGGCCGAAGGTCACCCCGCTGAGGAACTCGCCGCACCCTATAACCCGCGGACTTTTGCGGCCATGCCCACGCGCAACCTGGGAAAGACGGGCTACCGGGTCGGGATCTTCAGCCTGGGCGGACAAGCTACTATCGAGAAGCCAAACATGGAAGACGAATCCGTGGCCATCATCAACCGGGCCATCGATCTGGGGGTGAATTATATCGACACGGCGGCTATGTATGGTGGCCCAGATCAGTGGAGCCAGAAGTACATTGGCAAGGTGATGAAGACACGCCGCAAGGAAGTCTTCCTGACAAGCAAAACCCACCTGCGCACCTACGATGCGGCGATGAGGCTGCTTGAAGGCAGCCTGAACCAGCTTAATACTGACCATCTGGATCTATGGCAACTCCATCACATCACCACCACCGATGAGCTGGACAAAGTCTTTGCCAAGGACGGGGCCATCCACGCCTTGGAGAAAGCCCGGTCTGAAAAGGTGGTGCGCTTCCTCGGCATTACGGGTCATGCCGACCCTCACGTTCTGGCTGACGGCCTGCGCCGGTACAAGTTCGATACGATTCTCATGGCCGTCAATGCCGCCGACCGGCATTATCTGAGCTTTATTGAACACCTGATGCCGCTGGCTCTGGAACAGCAACTGGGGATCATCGGTATGAAGATCCCCGCCCGGGGACGAATGCTCGCTAACTGGACACCCCCGCCGCTGGACCAGCAACCAGAATTTGAGCGAGGAGCGACTCGCCCCGGAACCCTCACCATGAAAGAGGCCCTCGAGTACGTGCTGTCGCTTCCGGTGAGCACGGTGATCGTCGGCTGCGACAGCGTGGCGCAACTCGAGGAAAATGTCGGAATCGCCAAAGCATTCACTCCGCTTCCTGAGTCGACGCTGGCTGAGATACACGCGAAGACGGAGGTTATCAAGCGCCAAGCTCTCTTCTTCCGCACTTGGGTGTGAGAAGAAGCCCTGTGGTTGAGCCCTGCCCAGCGCACCGGCAGAACCTGATGAGCCGTACGATGGAGAAGTCCACGCGCGCCGGCACAATTCGAACCGAGTCGGTCTGCCGGCACTATCCGATGGGCGATGGCGTGATCCGTGCTGTTGACGGAATCTCGCTCGAGGTAGGGGCAGGCGAATTCGTGGCGCTGCTGGGCAGTTCGGGCTCGGGGAAGTCATCTTTGCTGAACTTGATTGCCGGACTTGACCGCCCAACCTCGGGGGCCGTTATCGTCAACGGGGACAACTTGGCGGAGATGTCGAGCGAAGAACTCTCCCGCTACCGGCGGCACAGTGTAGGAATGGTCTTCCAGGCTTTCAACCTGGTCGGCACCATGACGCTGCTCGAGAATGTCGAGTTGCCCATGCGGTTTGCCGAAACGGAGCGTGGCCAGCGGCTGGCACTGGCGCGCGAAGCCTTGCAGCGCGTCGGCCTGGGTGGGCGTATGACGCACCGCCCCGGCCAACTTTCGGGCGGTGAGCAGCAACGCGCGGCGCTCGCCCGGGCGCTGGCGAACCGCCCCAGCCTGCTCCTGGCCGATGAGCCCACCGGCAATCTGGACAGCCACACGGGAAACGAGATCCTAGACCTGCTCCATGAGTGCAACGAGCGGCTCGGCATGACGCTGTTGCTGGTGACCCACGAGCGCTCGCTCGCGGAGCGCTACGCCGAACGCTTGGTCTTCCTGGCCGATGGCAAAGTAGTCGGTGAACAAGCCAATGCTCCAGTTTCATGGCAGGAAGGAGAGCGGCAGTGAAGGCGGACGACCTGGTCGATCTGGCGGCGCGCAACCTTCGCGAATCCATGTTCCGGAACTCGCTTACCACCCTTGGCATCGGAGTGGGTGTGGCGTCCCTGGTTGCGATGCTCTCGCTCGGCATCGGGCTCCAGCAGTTAGCCGACCGCCGGCTCGCAAGGTCCGGACTCTTCGACACAATCGTTGTCACCTCGCACCGCAGCCTGCGGGGCTTCGGCCGCGCCGACAACCGGAACGAGGCGCCTCCCGCCGAGAGCCCGCCTCTTGACGAAACGGCACGCGCCGAAATGGCGCGTCTGCCCGATGTTTTCGAAGCGGTGCCCGACCTCCGCTTCATCAGCGAGGTCCGCTACGAAGGTAAGCCACACCTCGCTATGGTGGCTGGCCTTCCTCTCTCCGCCCGAGACAAGGATGCATTCGAGAACATGCAGGGCAGTTTCTTCTCGTCGGATGCCGCCGATGAAGCCATCTTGCAAATCCAGTTCGCGGACGAACTCCTGGGGATTGGCCAGAAGCTGGGGGAATCCAGTTCGAAGCTGAGCGGCCAGACACAGACCTTGATTGGGAAGGAACTAACGCTGCGCTACGCGGAGCGGGTGCCGTCACCGGCGGCGCCAGCGCAAGAGGGCGGTGGCGCGGGCGATCGCTCCGGCGCCTTAAAGGATGCGCCCCAGCCCCCAGTGATGGCGGCCTTCTCGGTCGTACCGCGCGAGAGAACGCTGCGCATCGTCGCCGTCACCGACCAAGACCCCGAGGGCATGCGCGGCGCCTCGGGCGCCCGGGTGTTCATCCCGCTTCAAATGGGGGAGAATCTCCATGTCATGCTACCCTCTGGGCTGCGCGGCAGTGAGCCAGACTTTTCGAATGTGCCCGCCTATCCCAGCCTCAGCGTGCGCGTGAAAAGTCCGGACAGAGTCGAGCCGGTGCAGGACGCCATCCGAAAGATGGGTTTCAGCACCTTCTCGATTCTGGACGCCACGCGCGGCCTGCGGCGCTTTTTCGCCGTGTTCGACCTCTTTCTTGGGATCTTCGGCAGCCTCGCGCTGGCGGTTGCCGCGCTCGGCATCGTCAATACGTTGGTGATGGCCATCCTCGAGCGCCGCCGCGAAATCGGAATCATGAAGGCGATAGGCGCCAGCGACGGGGACGTCAAGAAACTTTTCCTGGCCGAGGCCGCGGTGATGGGCTTGGTGGGTGGGATGCTGGGAGTGGCACTAGGATGGGCGATGGGCCGGCTGATCAACGCCGGCGCGAACGTCTATCTGCACCGTCAGAACCTGCCCTCTGAGGAACTTTGGGCGGTTCCGTGGTGGCTGGTTGCCGGAGCGATTGCTTTTGCCATCGTGATCAGCATGATCTCCGGGCTCTATCCGGCCGCCCGAGCTGCCAGGCTGGATCCCGTGCAGGCACTTCGCTACGAATGATGGATTTGACAGGTCTCTATGCGAGAGGCCCACTCGGGCCGAGACGCTTGCCCTGTCCCGCAGAGCGGGATCAGGAAGATTTTCGAGCAAACTGAAAGACCACCTCTTCAACAGATACCAGCCACTGAATCAGAAGTTCACTTACAAAGTCCTTCTCATGCGGACGGTCTTTTCGCAGCCCCGTTAGGGGCAGAAGATTGTAGCCCAGGGCGCAAGCCCTGGGGAGGGCCCTCGCCCCGTCCCGCAGAGCGGGACACCCCTCTCCCGCCCGAGCGGGAGAGGGGACGGGGGAGAGGGAAGGTCCGCCGACCCACGGCTTGCCGCGGGCTACATTCTTTCGCTCCGCGGGCTGATTTCATCAACGAACTTCTGACTCAGGACGCTACTCTGCCGCAATCGAAGTCAATGGCGACTCTAATTCTAATGGGCGGGAATGGTGAAGGAGTTCACCGTCAGGGCGAAGGTAGCAGTGGCGGAAGAAACCCCACTCCCGCTGGCGGTGATGGTGATGGACCTGCTGCTGACCAGAGGGGCATTGCCGGCGGCCTTCAGACTGATGGTGCCGGAGTTCCGCGTGATCGGCTGGGTGTACGTAGCGGTAACGCCCGTGGGCAGGCCGCTGGTCGAGAGCGTGACGCTGCCGCTGAAGTTGCTGCGCGTGAGGCTGACGGTAAGGCTCGCGCTGCTACCCCGAGCGAGAGCGACCGAACTGGGACTCACGCTGCTGATAGCGATGGCGGGGGCGGTCACCGTAAGGCTGAAGGTGGCGGTGGCGGAGACCCCGCTCCCGCTGGCGGTGATAGTAATGGGCTGGTTGCTGACCGGGGCCGCAGTGCTGTTGGCCTTCAGGCTGATGGTGCCGGAGTTCCCCGTGCTCGGCTGGCTGTAAGTAGCGGTAACGCCGGTGGGAAGCGTGCTGGTCGAGAGCGTGACGCTACCGGTGAAATTGCTGCGAGTGAGGTTGACAGTAAGGCTCGCGCTGCCACTCCGAAGTAGCGTGACCGAACTGGAGCTCACGCTGCTGATGGCGATGCTGGAGGGCGGGGTCACCACGCCCGAATTCCAGTTGGTCGCCAAGTTGTAGGCGTTGACAGTGCCGATTCCGGTGGCGAAGTCCCAGCCGGTGGTTGCGCCATAGGCATCCGAGTAAGAGCTGCTGGAGGTGGAGAGCACGCCATTCGTTCCCGAAGGCGTGTAGCAATTGTTAGTGCCGGTGCAGTTCACGTCCATGTCGCCCTGGGTCACGTCATAGAAAATGCAGGAGTTGCCAACGCTATTGCCACTGGTGGAATTGCAGGAGGGGTTGCCACTCGAGCCATACTCGTTGGCGGCGAGTTGGTAGTACACGGGATTCGGGTTGCCCCACTTGGAGCCTGTCTTCTGATTCACCAACGCCTGGATGCCGGCCATGATGGGTGACGAGAACGATGTTCCGCCTGCACCGGCCCAGGTGTTAGGAGCACCCGAACAGGAAGCTCCACCATTGGCGGTGTCAGACCAGCAGAACACGTAGTAGTGCCCCCAGATGCCGTTGGCGGCGAACAGCGAGACGTCCGGAATGTCTCGTACGCCGTCGCTCGGGTTGCCAACGATCGACTGCCACGAAGGCTTGCCATACCCCTTGCACGTTCCACTCACGACGCCGCTGGTGGACGGAGTGCCGGTCGCGCAACCACTCGGGCCGCCGCTGCCGGAGACAACGGTCAGAAAACCCTCGCCGTTGACGCTGTTGCAAAACCCACTCGAGCCGTAAGTGGCGCCATAGCCTTCGTAGGAAGCGATCAGCGTACTGGCGCAAGAGTCGTTCCACGGAATCTCCGGAATATAAGACAGCGCCGAGCCGTAGGTGGACGTGTTGCTCGTGTTCCAATAAGAATTGTTGGTGTTGGCGTAAGAATCTCCGAAGTCCGTCCCACCCACCGCCACGTTGTAAGGAGTGGAGGCGAAGCCGCTGACGCCGATGCCGTGAGTTGCACTCGATTCGTCGGCATCACAACTGGCCGCGCCTTCGTCGCCCGAAGAAACGAAAACGGAGACGCCCTCTGACACGGCTTGTTGATACGCCGAGCCGTACGCCGCGTTGGCCGATGCGCCGTTATATGCCTCGCACTCGCCGTAGCTGATGCTCACGATGGCGGGCGGTGTACTGCTCTCGTTGAGGAGGTTCTGGAGGGCAATCAGACCGCCAAATGTGGTGTTGGTATCACTGCACGACGCCAGCTCGATGGCTGCGCTAGGAGCCGCCGCGCTGGCCCATTCCGCATCCAGGATCGCTTCCCCATCGTCGCCGTTAACGCCAGGATTGCTACAGTTGTTGGCGCCACTGCCAGGCGCCGGGTGGACTTGCGTAAAGGAGCCCGACGAGTAGCTTGAAAGGCCGAAGGTTGAACGGAAGGTGGTCCAGTCCGAAGTGGTGTAAACGTTGGTGTCCTCGATCACTACGATGGTCTGGCCCTGGCCCGAATAACCTGCGCCGAAAAGCGGATTCAAATTGTAAATGGTGGCCAGGTCCGCAGGCACGACCAACTGATAGGCACTGGAAGCAACAGTGTAATTGGGCCGGGGCTTGTGCATCAAGTGGGGCGTGAAGTCGTGCAGGGAGACGACGCCTTCCACGGCCGGCGCGAGCGCGGCTGGAATCTGCGGGTCGCTCATATTGGCCATGTGCTTCACGCCTCTCACCTCGAGGTCATGAATCTCAGTCCTGAAGGCCTCGCGCACCTGGCCTGCGGAGCCGGAGAAATCAATCATCATGCCGCTGGGATAAACCACGTTGACCTGAAAGCCGTGCGACTGGAGCCAGGTGGTAATCGTGTTAAGGTCGTCCTGCGCTAAACCAAACTTCGCTCCGAATTCCTGCGCGCTGAGCCATCGGTGGAAGTTCGGCGAGGCAGGGTCGTGGAGTTGATCGATGAACTCCTTGAGCGCCTGCTCCTGCTCGGGAGGGCGCCGAAACTGGAGCAGCATGTGCTCCATTTGGAAATCGTCAGCCACCGCGCCGCGATCGTTCATCGCGTTCGCTTCGGGACGCGTGTTCCCCTTGAGCGTGACCAGCCTGCTTTCGTCAATCTCCTGTGTGATGAGAGCACGCGTCCGCTGCCCGGTATTGACAGCACCTTGTACAGAGGAGGCGAAACTGAAGCTGAAAGCAAATGCCAGCATGCTGGCAGAGAAGAGGGTAAATCCAAATTTTCGAAACACGGGGCTCCTTAAGCCAAACCTTGACTCTTGCCCTCCCAGCGCATGCGCATCGCTACTTGTCTGTGCACCAAGAGCACTGCACCGCCCTATCGTTCCAATGGTCTTAACAATAACTCCAATCACGTGACACGTCTTATAGTTTGGAGGTACTGGTACCAAAGTCCCTGCTGAGTTTTGCGTGGCCGGAGGCTGCCTGCTCAGCGACGCAGAATGCAGAAGCGGGAAAGGGCAGACACCCCCGCACAGTTAGGCGCTTACCTCCCTAACCCTTCATCCCCCAAGGTGGGATTGAGTAGAGGGCTTTCGTCGCCAAGCTGTTGAACTTGCTTGGCACAAAAAAAGGCCCGGATCAAATGATCCGGGCCAATCCTTGCTCAAGTTTACCGCAGTGAGCACCGAAACATTTTATAGTCACTATCTCTGGACGGTGAGAGTGACTGTAGTCTTATTCGTCTTGCCTCCGCCCGTTCCCGTTATCGTGATGGTATGGGATCCGGTGCTGGCACGCACGGTCGTTGTGACCTTCATAGTCGATTTCCCTGAGCCCGGCGCGGGGATGGATGTGGGACTGAAGCTCACGGTCACGCCTGAGGGCTGGCCAGTCGCAGACAAGGCAACCGGCCAGTCAAAGCCGCCCGCCACGGCGGTGGTGATCGTCGATGTGCCGGAGCTGCCTCTGACCACGGTAATCGTGGTGGGCGATGCACTGATGGAGAAGTTAGCATTCGCGGGGGCGGTTACCGTCAGAGTGACCGTGGCCGTATTCGTAAGGCTTCCGCCCATGCCGGTGACGGTGATCGTGTACGTGCCGGTCGCGGTGGTCGAGGCCACTGCCATGGTCATGATCGAGCTGCCAGAGCCCGGCGCGGCGATGGGGTTGGTACCGAAGGTCACGGTCACGCCTGTCGGCTGGCCCGTCGCAGACAGGGTAATCGCCGAGTTAAAGCCGCCGGAGACGGCGGTCGTGATCGTTGACGCGCCATTGTTACCCTGTGCCACTGAGACCGAAGTGGGCGAGGCATAAATGGTAAAGTTAGGAGTCGTCGACGTTGGGGCAAGAGCATTGATCAGGTTGGCCCCGTTCGGACTGCCCCAGCCGGTGTCTAAATCGTAGCCGGTTGTTGCCGGAAAGCCGTTATTGCCACTGGTGATGTCGTGGAAATCGGCGTCATAGCTGGACGACAGACCAATCTGGTAAATGGTCGGATTAAGGAAGCCAACCGCCGAATCGCCGTTGGCAGCCGCCTGTTGATTGGCCAGAGCCACGTAGCCGGCCCACATGGGCGCTGCAAAACTGGTTCCGCCATATTCGTTTGCCGTGCAGGCCTCTTGGTCGGCACAGACGTAGAAGGTAAAATTCGCGTTGGCCGAGACGTCTGGGCCGTTCCGATAGACCGTGGACCCCTCGTTCTTCGAGGTGATCACGCCCGAGAGCTGTTGCCAGGAGGGAATCGCAATGTGGTCCGGGGAAATCCCGCCGCCCCCGTCGACCCAACCGACTTCTGAATTCCAGGGGCCGCCCGCGCTGCTGGTCGTTAAGTCCGTGCCCCCGACCGCAATGACATTCGCATCCTCCGCCGGGTAGGGATAATTGCCCGTCGTCCACTCGTCACTGTCGCCGGCCGCCACAAAGAAGCTCTGGCCCTGTGACGCCATCTTCTCGTAGTAGGGGTCGTCCGTGCTGGGGTCCGCCGGGCCCCAACCCCACGAACAGCCAATGGTGGTGGGCAGCGGGCTGTGCGTGGTCATGGCGCTGAGAATTGCGGTATCCGTGGACCCGATGTACATCACCAGGCTTGCCAGCCCGGGAGCCATGCCGAGCGCCTGAGTCATGTCGAGCGTCTGTTCCGTGTCGTCGCAGGCGGGATACACGCAACTGGTGCTGGTTCCGTCCGTGGAGAGGAGGGTTATGGGCACATTGTTGGTTTGACTAACGTTCTTAAAATAGGTGGTCAAGTCGGCCAGATCGGTGCCGTAATACTCGAGCAATCCGAGGTTCTGGCCGGCGCCTGTGAGAGCCGTTCCCCCGTAATAGGCCGCCCGCATGTCGCTGCCTAAGAAAGAGGCCGAAGGGCCGGAGCCCGTAGTGGCATTGGACTTCACGGTCAGATTTCGATGATGGTAGAGGGGATGCGGGATGGAGTAGTTGTCCAAACCCGAGATATGCCACAGCGGGAACGGCAGGTACACCGTGGGCTCGCGGTCCGGAGCATAGAATGTGCGGTTTTCCGTGGGGTGCTGGTAGACACCCATGGACACATTGAAGGCTGCCTCGATGCTTGTCACTGAGCCCTCGAGCTGCACGTCCATACCATCGCGGGAGCCGCCCACCGCCTTAAGGCCGTTCGACGCAGCGTATTGAATCACAGCGTCGTAATCTTCCTGAGTGGGACCAAACCGCGCGGTAAACTGCGGCACCGTGAGGAAGTGCCGGTAGGAGGGGCTGGAAGGATCGTGGACTTCTCGCAAGAATTTTTCCAACCCTGCCTGGTCGCGCAGCGGCAGAACAACGTCGATACGCAAGGTCTGAGTTTCGGGCAGCCGGTTCAAGAACGCCGCTCGACCGCTGATTACTTGTTGACGCGCATGGCGCGTCAGCAGGGACTGTGCCTGCGCTTGGGCTCCCATGACGAAGAGGAGCATGGCCGAACACAGCACCACATACCGTCCTCGTTGGACTGCCACTCCATAGCTTTTTCCCGATTGGTTCATCAGTTGGCTCCTTTGGCTCTCGAGAGCGCGGAATCTCTCCTTTGGGGAGGCGGGGCTATAATAGTATTGCATATGAATTGCGTGGCCAATAACGAGTCTTTTCCATCAACCAGCTTCTGTGAACTGGGATTTCCGTTCTCATTCTTCGCCCTACCCGTACCCTACACTCGACCGCCTCAGAACGCAATAGTACTTTAGTGTCTGAAGCGCGAGGCGCCTCAGCGATCATGAAAGGGGTCATTGTTACCTATCTAGCACCAATACCAACCTCTACATCGGAAGCAAAATTGACGCTGAAAACAAATGCCAGCGCGCTGACAGAGAAGGAGACGAATCCAAGTCTTCTAAACATGGGGGATCCTCAAGCCAACCCCCGACTCTTGTCTCCACATCGTACGCAAATACCAGCTTGTCTGTGCACCAAAAGCACCCCAATGCCCTGTCGTTCCAGTGACTTTAATGTTAAGTCCAATCATGCGACACGTCAAGCAACAGAAGTGAGGCACAAGATGTAGGGCGGCTCAATTTCTTTCATCCGACCGGGTCAAAGAGCGAGAATAGGCTGCCCAACATGCCCAGTGGCGTTACGCTACGACTGTCAAATCTCTCCTGCTAAAGGTTTACCGTACGGTCCGGGGGGTCAAGATAGATTTTGGTGCGGATCCTGAATCTTGAATTCTGCTCCTCCCCATGCTGCACTTTGGCGCTTGACATACGGCTGGATTTACGATAGGCTATTCGAGTTGACCTATGGTAAACACGCCGAAAGAGCGCGCGAAGAGGGTTCGGACTCGGCCTGCTGGTAGCGGAAGATGGGCAGAAAAGGAGAAAAGATACTATTTAGACGGAACGAACCGAAGATTCTAATGAAAACAAAGGGGTTAGCGTATTTTGGGCTTCAAAACGAACTGTATTTCAAGGGCAAAAAACGTCAATCAAAGCGAAAAACATGGCCAAGAATCGACGCTCTGTGCGGCACCGAATGAAACTGGAAATTGGAAAATAGAAACTGGAAAACGAGGCCGCCAGTTTCCATTTTCCAATTTCCAGTTTCCAATTCCGTCCCGGTGCAAGCTGCTAGTTTAGTGCGTCCTAGATATCCTTACTTTCCCTGGCCCCCGTAACCCGACCCCTGACGCTTGTTACCTGCCTTTTTGTCTCCTGCATTTTTCTCTTGACACGCCCACCTGCTTGGAGTAGCCTATTGGAGTTGTCGCAAGAGAGCGCCGGCAAGCGGCGGCAACGGTAGGCGAAAGGGACCCGGCAAGGGGGAAAGAGGCGGGGAAACGGTAAAAAGATGTTATTTTGCGAAACGAACCTACCGATCTAGTGCAAACAACGGACTTAGCATTTTGAAACGCTAAAAACGAACTGGTTTTTGATGCAAACGAACCCCAATCGAACCCAAAAAAGGGGCCAAAAAAGCGGTCTTTTGTGGGGGATCAAACCGGGATTTGCGAATCGAAAGGCGGCGGGAGGGCGAGCACAAGGGGGGCTACAGAGCCTCGAATTTGACGTCTCCGGGCATTAGAAACCCACTCGGCGCAGAGCCGCGCTCTGGGACAGGCGACCGGAGTCGCCAAATGTAAAGAAGCGTTAGAGGCGCTGGACAAGGCCCTTCTTCTTATTTGAAAATCCAGATAGAATAAAGAGGATAGCGTGCGAGTGTTATTGATTTCCGTGCTACTGCCTGTCGCAGCAGCGACTTGCTGCTCTGCCGTTGCAGGGGAAGTTTGGCGTTCACCTGGAGGACTTTAATGCAACCGTCGGATGTGGGCTCGAGCACCGCAAACCTGACCGAGCTATTCTGTGGACCGGACCAGCCACCGGCGCAGACGCTGGAAGAGCGCGCGCGGCGGGAAGACCCTGCGCTGCTAAGAACCCTGCTTGAACAAATGCTCCTGATTCGCCGCTTCGAGGAAAAAGCGGCGGAACTCTACACGTTGGGAAAGATTGGCGGCTTCTGCCACTTGTACATCGGCCAGGAGGCGGTGGCGGTGGGAGCAATTTCGACGCTCGAACCTGATGACTACATCCTGGCGTCCTACCGCGAGCACGGGCACGCCTTGGTGAGGGGAATGGACCCGGGCGAGGTGATGGCGGAGTTGTGTGGGAAGCAGAGCGGCGTCTCGAAAGGTAAAGGCGGATCAATGCACCTTTTTGACAAACGCCGACACTTCCTGGGGGGACATGCCATCGTTGGAGGCCAGATCCCGCTTGCGATTGGGGCGGCTTTTGCCTCCAAGTACCTCAAGCAACCCCGCGTCACGCTTTGCTTTTTCGGCGAGGCGGCAGTCAATATCGGATCCTTCCATGAGTCGCTGAACTTGGCGGCGCTGTGGAAGCTGCCAGTGGTGTTCATCTGTGAGAACAACCGCTTCGGGATGGGCACGCCGATCGAGCGCGCTTCATCTCTCTACGACCTTTCGCAGAAAGCCTGTGCGTACAACATGGCGCGCACCTGGGTGGACGGAATGGACGTTCTGGCGGTTCGAGAAGTGCTCAAAGAGGCTGTCGAGCGAGCCCGGAAGGGGAGCGCCCCCACTCTCATCGAAGCCCGCACTTATCGCTTCATGGGCCATTCGATGTCCGATCCCGCGCACGGCCACTACCGCACCAAATCGGAAGTCGAAGAGCAGCGTCACCACGACCCCATCAAAAATCTGACCGCCGCTCTTGAGACAATCGCCCTAATCGACTCTGAGTTTCTGGAAGAGCTCGATCAGAAGATCCGCGATATCGTGGAAGAAGCCGTGGCCTTCGCCGAACGCAGCCCTGAGCCAGAACCACGGGAGCTTTATACGGACGTTTACGTCGGATGAAAGGACAGGCAGAATCAAGAAGCACGAAAGACAGAAGCAAGCGAAGTCAGAAGTACGGTGACAGTAATCGACCTGCGCATGCACGACGCACGGTTTGCCGATTCGCCGTTTCGGAAACAAAGCATCATGGTCTTTGTTCCTGCTTCTTGATTCTTGCTTCTGCCTTCTGACTCCTCGGAAAGGATTTTCCATGTCGATCATGACTTACCGCGAGGCGTTGAATCAGGCCATGCGGGAAGAGATGAGGCGTGATGAGACTATCGTCCTGATGGGTGAAGAGGTAGGCTTCTACAACGGGGCTTACAAGGTCAGCAAAGGCATGCTGGAGGAGTTCGGGCCGATGCGCGTGCTGGACACGCCCATCACCGAGCTTGGTTTTACGGGTCTTGGGGTTGGGGCGGCCATGGTGGGCCTGCGGCCGATCGTCGAGATGATGACGTTCAACTTTGCGCTCCTGGCGCTCGACCAGATCGTGAACGGCGCGGCCAAGATGCTCTACATGTCGGGAGGACAATTTCCCGTCCCCTTGGTGATTCGTGGTCCCGGCGGCTCGGCGCACCAACTTGGCGCACAACATTCGCAGGCGCTGGAATCGTGGTTTTGCCACGTTCCGGGATTAAAAGTGGTCATGCCCTCGACACCCGCAGATGCAAAAGGACTGCTCAAGACCTCCATTCGTGACAACAATCCTGTGGTCTTTATCGAGTCTGAAGTGCTTTACGGGACGCGCGGCGAAGTTCCCGAGGGCGAGTGTCTGATTCCCCTGGGAGTCGCCGACATCAAACGGCCGGGCCAAGACGTTACACTGATCGCCCATTCCAAGATGGTATTCGTGGCACTCGAGGCCGCCGCCGACCTGGAGAAAGAAGGTGTCGATGTCGAAGTGATTGACCCTAGAACGCTCCGGCCGCTCGATACTGCAACCCTTGTGCAATCGGTAAAGAAGACGAACCGAGCGGTCATTGTGGAGGAAGGTTGGCCGTTCTGCGGGGTGGGAGCGCAGATCGTTGACGTCCTCCAGTTCCGTGCTTTCGATTTCCTCGATGCGCCGATCTTGCGGGTAACCGGCGCCGATGTGCCGACGCCTTACGCGAAGAATCTGGAGCACTTGGCCTTTCCAGATAAACAGCATGTGAAGGATGCCGTAAACAAGGTGCTTTACCGGCGGCCCGCGAGTGTGGATGCTCCTTAGAAGTAGCGCCGGCATCTTCCCGGTCCCGCGCGGCCGGACCGGCCAGACGGCGCTACGACGAGTTGGACGAAAGGACCCCAATGACGGTTAAGGTGCTGATGCCAAAAGGCAGCGATACGATGACAGAGGGCAAGGTCCTCAAATGGGTCAAAAAGGAAGGGGACCAGGTCTCGACTGGAGAAACCGTCGTCGAGATTGAGACTGACAAGGTGGACATGGAAGTCGAGGCGATGGGCAGCGGCGTGCTGCGCAAGGTTCTTGTTCAGGCTGGCCAGGTGGTTCCCGTAGGAGAGTTGCTTGCTGTTATCGCCAAGCCGGATGAGGATATTTCCTCGCTGCTCAAAAGTGAAGGCTTGGCGGGCGCGCAACCCCCTGCCGGGAGTACTGTCCCGGCCCCAGCGCCCGTAACGGCTGCGCCTCAGCGCCCCGCCGCCAGTGCCTCGCCAGCGGCGGCCGACGTAGCGCCGGGCCCGCATGCGGGACCGGCACCTGTCGCACCTTCTCCCGCGACTGCGGGATCAGGGCAGGCCCTAATGGGCAGCGCTACGCCTTCCGCTCAAGAGCCCGCAAATGGCGGACGGGTTTTGGCCTCGCCGCTCGCCCGAAGAATGGCTCAGGAAATGGGCCTTGATCTGAATCGTATCGCGGGTTCGGGTCCGGCAGGGAGGATTGTGCGCCAGGATGTGGAACGCGTTGCGGCCCTGGCAGTTGGGGCCGGGGCACCGCGTGTTCTTGCGGCTGGAAGCGCTGTTGCGCACCCGCTCGCTCCGGTGCCCACGTTGCCAAGACGGCCCGCGCCCGCCCCCACCGGTCCGGAGTTCTACGACGAACCCCTGAGCTCCATGCGAAAAGCCATCGCCACTCGTCTCGTGCAGAGTAAGGCTCCTGTGCCGCACTTCTACCTGACGATTGAAGTGGACATGGGCCGCGCGAAAGAGTTGCGTGAATCGGCTAAGGCTTTGAACCCCGAGTTGAGCCTTTCTTATAACGATGTCATCCTCAAAGCCTGCGTGGCCGCGCTCGAGTTGCATCCGCAGGTGAATGCGTCCTTCCAGGGCGAGGCGGTCCGATACTACCGCCGTATTCATCTCGGCGTTGCCGTAGCCGTGGAGGAGGGTGGACTGATCACGCCGGTGATTCGCAATTGCCAGGGCAAGAGCCTCCAGGACATCTCGCAGGAAGCGAAAGACCTCATCGCTCGGGCGCGCAGCCGCAAGCTGAATCCGGACGAGTACACCGGCGCCACGTTTTCCGTCTCCAACCTCGGCATGATGGGGATTGAAGAGTTTTCGGCTGTGATCAACCCGCCGGAGGGCGCAATCTTAGCCGTAGGCGCGGTGGCGGAGAAACCTGTGGTGGTGAAGGGACAGGTCGAAGTGGGCCTCCGCTGCCGCTTGACGCTCTCCTGCGACCATCGCGTGGTGGACGGCGCCACCGGCGCGAAGTTCCTCCAGACACTCAAACAGATTCTCGAGAATCCGGTTTATCTGGCTTTCTGAACTGGGAGCACGGACCTGGCCTCCTGGTAAGGTATCCAAACCTCCATTGCACCCGGAAGCCGATTAGCCCACGCGTAATAGGGGATGAAGGTCAGGTTAACCTCCTTCTCCTCCCTTCGGGGCGCCCTCTCAATTGTTTGATACAGTGGTTCCTCGGAAAGCGGCTTGGGAGTTGCCATGCCTTTGTGCTTTAACACCACGATTCCCCCAAGTATGTCGGGGCGAGACTCAGACGTAAACCCCTGGTTCGGATCAGTGCCCGCTGGTAGCACAACATCGAAAACAGATCCTTTGTCCTCCTGGTCCACCTGCTCCAGGCAATACAGCAGGGGTCCACGCTGCACCGCAACTCTTCCGTAATCCTCACGCACGAGCGGATTAGCCGCCACCAGGTGCGGGGCCATGTCCAACTGCAAGCGAACGGTGCTGGCGGCCTTCCACTCTCGACGAATGGCGAAATAGTCGCCCGGTTTTGGCTTTCCGGGAGCGGGCTTGCCATCTAACGTAACCGTGGCCTTGCTCGCCCAGCCAGGAATCCTCAGATACAGACTGAACGTTGCGGCCTTGGCCGGGCTGACCTTCAAGGTGATGTCGCCATCCCAAGGGTACTTCGTTTGCTGGAGGAGCTTGAGCCCTGTGCCGTCCTCCAAGTGCCAATCGAGCGTGGAAGAGTGGTAGAGATTGACATATACGCCGGAGGGGCTGGTCGAGTAGAGGTAGCCAGGAATGGCAGCGAAAGTGCGCTCCAGGTTCGGGGGGCAGCACGCGGTATCGTACCAGGGCTGGCGGATGTCTTCCTCGCCTCGGGACTCCAGGGGATTTCGATAACAATAGAGCGTCCCGGAAAGTGACATGCCGGAGTTGATTCCGTTGTAAAGCGCCTTTTCAATAACATCGGCGTAGGGGGCGCCGGCGCTGGCCGCCAGCATCCGCCAATTCCACATCAGGTTGGCAATGGCCGCACAGCTTTCTGCATAGGCCCGCTGGTTCGGGAGGTCATAGGCCACGCCCACTGATTCCCCCTGAGCGTACGATCCGACTCCGCCCGTAATGTACATCTTCCGTTCGACTAGGTCTTTCCAAAGTCGGTCGAGGGTTTCGAGATATTCGGCATCGCCTGTCTCGAGGTAGTAGTCCGTGGCTCCGCTGCACGCGTAAAGAGCCCGCACCGCATGGCCTTCAAGTTCGATTCGTGAGATGAAAGGTATCCCACTGAACATGTACTTCACCTGGTCGTCAGTGAGTTGCAAGCGCAGCTTTTCGCCTGTAAACAAATAATTGACGAAATCCAGATAGCGCTTGTCGCCGGTAGTGCGGTAAAGCTCCACCAGCGCCATTTCAAATTCCGGGTGTCCGGTCAAAGCAGGTTTCTTTTCGGGTCCAAAAGTCTGCAATACATAGTCGGCATACTTGATTCCACCATCCAGGAGCTTCCTGTTCCCCGTGGCGCGGTAATAGGCGATGGCAGCCTGCAACAGATGACCCAGGCCGTACAACTCGTGGCTGCGGTACATCTCGGAAAATCGCAACTTGGCGCGGTCCCCAACGTAGTAAGTGTTCAGATACCCGGAGGGTTCCTGGGCCGCCAGCACATCGTCGATGAGCTTATCTAGCGTTTCGCGAAGCTGCGGCCGGTCACCCGATTGCAGAACGAACGCGACCGCTTCCATCCACTTATAGAGATCGGGGTCGGTGTAACGCGCCCCCCGGCGGCCTGCGTTCGCGCGGCCCGAAAGGCGCCGAAAGTTGTCCACCACACCCTGTTCTTCCAGGAGTCCCAGCAAGGTGGGGATGCTTTTTTCCGCATTCGTCTGCATACGCTCCAACCAAAATCCCTCACCCATGGTTACGGCGCGAATGGGCACCGAATGTAACTTTGCCTTGGGACTTGCGGATGTATTGATGATTCCCTGCGCATTCCAGGGTTCGTTCCCCGTCTGTGCAAGCGCTGCGATTTCGAGAGCCAGACAGGCACCGAGCAGGAGCGAAATCCCGCTCAGAAAACGGATGACTGATGAACTCATCGGAAAACCCTCCTAGTCGAAAGTCGAGAGTCGAAAGTGAGATCCTTCACTCTTTGACTTTCGACTCTTGACTCTCGACTCCTCGACTACCGAAGCAGCGGCTTGACCGCGCGTTCAAATTGCTCAAACGTCGTCGCACCCTGCCAGCTTTCAACCAGCCGTCCCTCCCGGTTGTAAAGAAAGGTGGCAGGAATGCCGCCGCCCCAGCGTGGATTGATGGAATTTACGAGCGCCTCATAGTCCTCGAAATGCTGCCGATAACTTCCGAAGTTCGCTCCCTGCGATTTCAGGAACTCTTCGATGGCGGGAATGGATTCCGGCTCATCCATGGAGATCGCCACCACCGAGAGCCCGTGGCGGCGGTAGGTATTGTGGAGGCGGACCAAGTTAGGGAATTCCTCCCGGCAGGGTTCGCACCACGTAGCCCAGAAATCGACCACCAGAACTCGGCCTCGCTGCTGAGCCCGCAACCGGTCCCATCCGTTCTCATCCAGATCGACAATTCCCCTGGGCGGCGGTGGTTCGGAAGGAATCACGAAGTGCGAACAAGCTGCGCAGAGAACCAGAGCGGCTATTCCGGAAGCCCGAAGCAGCCATATTCTGCAATCCAAGGCGCGATGCACTCTAGTCCGCATGAACACGTTTGATGGTGCAGCCGAACGCCTTTGTCTCCGCCACGCTGGCGGGTTTCCCGGCTAACACGGCGTCGAGTGCTGGGCGGATTTCATCATCCGTGGTCTTGTCAGGGTTGGTGGTGGGCTGGTGACTGTTCCCAAGCGCCCCGTGGTAACGCAGCGTCCATTGACTGTCCAACAGAAATACTTCGGGTGTTACGGAGGCGCCCAGCCGGTCGGCAATTTGGTTCCCCTCGTCTTTGAGGATAAGGAAGTCGAGGCCATGAGCGCGAGCGTGTTCCGCGACCTCCGCCACAGGTTCTGTCTTGTTGGCATTGATTCCGATGACGGCAACTCCCCGACTCTCGTACTCATGCGCCAGGCTGGCCATCACGTGATTGAAGGCATTTGAGTAAGGGCAGCGGGTGGCGAAGAAGATGACCGCCACAGCCTTCTTACCCTCAAAATCGTAAAGACTATGCGCCTTGCCGTTAACATCCTGAAGCGTGAAGTCGGCCATCTTCTCTCCCACCTTGATCTTCGCGCCAGGTAGCTCGCCGCCTCTACAGGCAGTCCAGAGAAGGAACACACCCAATCCAAATACAACCGCAATCTTGATTCTGCTCATGGTCACCCCGCCTTCGGAAACTCTACTGACTGCTTCATCAAGCATTATAACAGGTGCTTGACTTTTTGGCACTTTTTGCAACCTTCGTGGGTGCCCGGCACGGAGGTGATACTTTGCAGCCGGAACGGTGCGGCCTGACTTCAGAGCCAAGCTCAGCTTTGTGGTCGCTTACTTCGCGTTTCGCTGTACCTGTGCTAGGATGGCGAATTGCGCAGATTGCGTGGGAGGGATGTCCGCGCAGCGCGCTATCTTCATGGGGGAATAAAAGGGCAAATCCATTGAGCCAGGCAAGCAACCGACGTCCTCGGATCTTGAGCGGCATGCGCCCCACAGGCAAACTGCACTTAGGCAACCTGGTGGGCGCGCTTCAGAATTGGGTCAAGCTGCAAAATGAGTATGAGAGCTACCACTTTGTGGCTGACTGGCACATGCTGACCACCGGCTACGAGAATACCCTTGACCTGCGCCAGGACACCTGGGAAATGGTTACCGACTGGCTGGCCTGCGGGCTGGATCCCAGCAAGGCCACGTTCTTCGTCCAGTCGCGTCTGCCAGAACATGCGGAACTGCACCTGCTCTTTTCCATGGTGACACCACTCAGTTGGCTGGAGCGGGTGCCCACGTACAAAGAGCAACTCGAAAATATACGCGACCATGACATCAACACCTATGGCTTTCTGGGTTATCCGCTGCTACAGGCTGCCGACATCCTGATGTACAAGGCAAACTACGTGCCCGTGGGCGAAGACCAGGTGCCGCACGTCGAGTTTACTCGCGAGGTGGCTCGGAGGTTTAACCTAGCTTTTGGCGAACTTAAGCGTGGCACGGAGGATTCTCTGTACCAACTCCAACCAGCCGAGCTCGCACAATTCAGGGCGTATTCGCTGGATGAGAAGGCAGAGCTTGTGAATATGGGGGCGCTAAGGATCCTCCCCATCTTTCCCGAGCCTGAAGTGCTGCTTACATCCTCACCGCGGTTGCCGGGTACGGACGGCCGCAAGATGTCGAAAAGTTACAACAATGCAATTTTCCTGACTGACACGCCCGAGGTGGTTTCGAAGAAGCTCGCGACGATGCTCACTGATCCGGCGCGCAAGCGGCGCACCGACCCCGGCAATCCGGACGTCTGCCCGGTGTTCGACCTGCACAAGATTTTCTCCTCTCAGGGGACGATCGATCGTGTGAATCGTGAGTGCCGCACGGCGGAGATCGGTTGTGTGGATTGCAAGAAGCTTGCGGCCGGGCATCTGAATGTGTTTCTCGCGCCCATTCAGGAGCGCCGCAAACCTTACGAGCAGAACCCGCAGGAAGTGTGGGACGTGCTCGAGGGAGGAACGGCAAAAGCCCGCGCCGTGGCTCAGGCTACGATGAGGGAAGTGCGAGCGGCGGTGAAGCTGACTTAAATGAGTGACGATTCACTGGACCCGAAAACCCGCGCCGACGGACCGGCGGTGAATTCGCCCGAGGGCGAGCCAAGCTCAGGACCCTCTGTGCCGGCCCCGGGCGAGGGGTCAGCCGCGGCGGAAGGGCAGCCTCCGCTGCCTGCTCCCAAACGTCTCACGCACGGAGGAGCGCCCCCACCCCCAGTTAAGCTGGCCACGTACGAGGGGCCACTGGACTTGCTCCTAGACCTCATTCGCAAGCAAGAGATCGACATTTACGATATTCCCATTGCCAGGATTACCCAGCAATACCTCGACTACCTCCATTTGCTCGAGGAGCTGAACATCGACGTGGCGGGTGAGTTCATTTTCATGGCGGCGACCCTGATCCACATCAAATCCAGGATGCTTTTGCCTCCTGATCCGAACGCGCCGCCCGAGGAACAGGTAGACCCGCGCGAAGAGCTTGTGCATCGGCTGCTCGAGCATGAGCAGTTCAAGAATGCGGCGCAGATGCTCCAGTCCAAGCGGATGGTCGAGGAGGCTATGTGGTCTCAGCCGGGAATCGCTGAGTTCGTGGAAGCCGAAGATGAGCCCGGCCTCGCCGTTTCAGTCTTCGATCTGATTTCAACCTTCCGCGAGATACTCGAACGGGCCAAGAAGAGGCCCCAGATCGAGATTCGGCGCGAGGAAATGACGGTGGCGCAGATGGTCGAGCACATTAAGCAGGTGCTCCACGCCCGTTCCGGCCCCGTTTCCCTGGAGGAACTTATCGCCGGCTATCTGTGGAGACAAGCCCTTATTGCGCTCTTCCTGGCCCTGCTCGAATTGGTAAGAATGCGGGCCATTCGGCTGCGGCAAAAGGAGCTTTTTGGCCCCATCACCGTCTCGAAAAGCAAGCGTTTTGAAGAGACCCTTTCCGCGACGAACGCAGCCGCGTTGCAAACCGGGTTGGAGGAGAATTTCGGTTAGTCGTCAGTGGTCCGTTGCCAGTGGCTAGTGGTTAGTGGCTAGTGGTTAGTTGTTCCTTTCGACCGATCGCGGAAAGCCCCCAACACCGGGCGACGGACCACGGACGATGGATAGAATGTATGCTTAACGACGAAACACTGAAGGCCTTAATTGAGGCGATAATCTACGTGGCTCCTGAGCCTGTTTCGCTCGACGCCATGCTGAAGACGCTCGAGGGAGAAGAGCGCGAGCGAGTGAAGGCCAAACTCGAGGAGCTGATCGCGGACTTTCAACAGGCGCAGCACGGAATTCAAGTCCGACAAGTGGCCGCGGGCTACAAATTCTCCTCGAAACCCGAGCATCACGAAGTGCTGCGGAAGTTTGTGAAGAGTTTGAAGCCGCCCATCCGGCTCTCCAAGCCGGCGCTGGAGACGCTGGCGGTGATTGCCTACCGGCAACCAGTCACCTTGCCGGAGATCGACGAGATTCGCGGCGTGGACTGCGGGGGCGTCATTCACACGCTGATGGAGAAGAAACTCGTCGTCACGTGCGGTCGCAAGAGCATGGTGGGGCGGCCAATCCTTTATCGAACCTCGCGCGATTTCTTAGTGCATTTTGGGCTGAAGGATGTGAGCGAGCTCCCCAGCCTGAAAGAATTTGAAGAATTGGCAAAACGAGCCTTGGGCTCGGAGTGGACGGTTGCAGAGGCAGCGCCCTCCCCGCGAGAAGCGCCTACTGCCTCTGAAACGCCCCCGCAGAACGATGCGGGCAGCGCTGAATCCATGCCGGAGGGAACTCCCTCGGCGCTGCCTGAAGCAAAGGAGCAGGAATAGCAAGTAGTGCGCACCTCCGGTTATGAGGTCCGTGCCACCGCAGGGGCGTGTCAAACTCGGGGAAGAAGCGGCTCTGCCGCCTGTTGTGCGGAAAGCCTATGGCTTTCCGGCACAGCCGCCTCCTTGTGCCCCTCCGTTCGGCTGGAAGGCTGAGCCTTCCAGCCGAACGGACAGGTTAGTCAGCGCGCAAGCCCTCGGAAAGGCGAAGCCTTTCCGCACAGCAGGCGGCAGAGCCGCTTTGGGGTCTTGCCCCTGGGGACTTTGACCAGACCCTGCGTGCTACCGCTTAGCCATGCAGGAACGGCTGCAAAAGATAATCGCCGAGGCCGGCATAACCTCCCGTCGCAAGGCCGAGGAGTTGATCGTGCAGGGCCGCGTCTCGGTGAATGGCCATGTGGTAGCTGAATTAGGCTCCAAAGCTGACCCCACGCGCGACCAAATACTCGTGGACGGCAGGCCGTTAAGGCGCACCGGCCGGCGGCTATACCTGCTGCTCAACAAGCCCCCTGGCTATGTTTCCACCCTGAGCGATCCGCAGCACCGCCTCACGGTGATCTCGCTCGTGCGTGACATCAAGGAGAGGGTTTATCCGGTCGGGCGACTCGACTATCACTCCTCCGGCCTGATGTTGCTTACGAACGACGGGGAGATGGCCAATTTCCTGATGTCACCGAAATCAGGCGTACCCAGGACGTATCAAGTCAAGTTGGAAGGTCAGCCGGGGCCCGAGGCTCTTAAGAAATTGGAAGAGGGGATTGTGCTGGATGGTCGCAGGACCGCCCCTTGCCAAATCCGCCCTATTGCCTACCGAGAAAAACCCTGGTATGAAATCACCCTGGTGGAGGGACGATACCACCAGGTTCGGCGGATGTTTGAGCGCATTGGGCAAGCGGTGGTAAAGTTAAAACGCGTCCGCATTGCCTTTCT
>Ga0326727_10007505_pt1 | contig 28741 bp, 26 predicted proteins | sample MB2enrmetagenome_FD_207643 | JGI IMG/M metagenome (GOLD analysis project Ga0326727, IMG submission 207643) | Lab enriched peat soil microbial communities from McLean, Ithaca, NY, United States - MB29MY | ecosystem: Environmental > Terrestrial > Soil > Wetlands > Peat | place: USA: New York... | reverse complement strand
CTGGGGGGGAAGTCGACAAACAAGAAATAATCTTTGTGATAGAGGTAATCCTCGCCGCTCTCGTCGACAATCCGCACCAAGTCGTCTTTGGCCGCCACCGGATCGGGAAGAATCCGATAAACTTTACCGGGAATGAGCGACGCCTGATAGCCGGTATTGTCGATGCAAAGAGCGAACGGTTTGGTTGGTGTTTTCATAATTCGTCCAGGTAGCGCTTGATTTTCATGTCCCTTTGGCCGATCCCGTGCGCCTCATACCAGTGTAACTCCACTATGCGCAGAGCGCCATTCGGGAGCCGGACCGTAGCTGTTCCTTTCACCTTTCGCCACCGGCCTCGACCGTAGGCTTTCCGAAGGAACGAGCGAACCCGAACACCAGGTCCCGCCGCGATGACTTCTACGCCCTCGATGGGGCCAACAATCTCAAACTTCATTTCCCCTCGCGCATGGGGCACGGCTTCGCGGGCGTCGCGCTCACACTCCGCACATCCATTGTAGCGAATTCAATTTGCTTTTGCAGAATTCTCGCGATCGCCCCCGATGTTAAGGTATTCCTTTAATGACGAACCCACGGTCAATGCCCAAGACGAAATGGCTGTGGTCACCTCCCGGTCACACAACCTCAGGCGCCGTTCGAACGGGTGAATACAATCACGAGATGCCGGGCTTGCCCTACCCGGCGTTCAGCAGGGTGAATGCGGAACGCAGAAATGGTAGCCACAGTCAGTGAATTTCTGACTGTGGGCTCCTCTCACACGGGCATCCCCAATTCAAAGCGGCTGCTCCTTGCCGGAAGTTTGCGTTTTTTCACAGAAGAACCCGCGGTCAGGAAGGCACTGACCGCGGCTACCAGCTACCCCGCGTTCCACAGGGTGAATGCGGAACGAAGGGACTGCGAGCCGTCCCCCTACGCACGGGGCGACTGACCTTGACACGCAGGTTCCTCCTGTCTACGATAGGAGGCGTATGGAAGTAGATTTTACCCCTGACTTGGAAGCCAAATTGATCCGCCTCGCCAGTGAGCAGGGCCGAGACACCCGAGCACTGGTGCGCGAAGCGGTAGAGCGGTTCGTCAACTACGACGAATGGTTTGTCCAGGAAGTGGAAAAGGGATTAGCCGCCGCTGACCGGGGCGAACTTATCGAACACGAGGAAATCGGCAAGCTCATCGATCGCCGCTATCCCGGTTAATGCGCATTCGCTGGACAGATCCTGCCATCCGCGATCTCACTGAAATATGTGACTACATCCGGGACCACGATGCCCCGGCAGCGGCGCGGCGCGTGGCCCTCAACATCTATGAAAAAGTGGGCTTGCTCGCGCGGTTTCCCCACCAAGGCCGTCCGGGCCGCAAGCTACACACCCGCGAATTGGTATTTCCGGGTCTTCCGTTTTTGGCCATCTACCGCATCCGCGGGGATGTCATTGAAATCGTCCGCTCAAGGCGGCGTCGAGCCGCCGCAGTCCAAGGGGGCCTTCCTCTGCGTCTCTGTGGGTGATGCAAACGACCTCGAGAACAGGTCCGCGCAACGCTTGGCTTCGCGCAATGTTTCCACCCTGTACGATTTATCGGGCTTTATTACCATACGGTAAATAAAAAACTTGACATTTAAAGTAACTAGGTATACCCTATGATGGACGGTCCTTGTGCCCTGGGGCGCGACGCAGGGGATTACTTCGCCACCGTGAGCGCCCCATCCCTGCGTACGGGACAAGGGACACGGGGTAAGGGACAAGGGAAAAGGGAGGGCCCCCCCATTCCCTGTGTGCGTCGAGCGTGGACGAGGTGTGAGGTGTCTGGTGCCAGGTGTCAGCGGCGCCACCGGGAGAACCCGGAATGAACGGGGTGTGACTCGCTACCGCCCTTTTAGAATCAAGTAGTTGCCAGCGAGTCACAGGCGAGGTGTCAGGGGCGGAACTCGGGTCACGGGATACGGGATGCCCCATCACTACGCGCGGAGCGAGGACGAGGTGTCAGGTGCTAGGTGTCAGGCCCAAACCCCGCGCGTGGAGTGTGGCAATCGGGACACGGGACACGCCCCCACCCTCGCGCTACGTAATATCTCGGCTTCCATGATGTGCTAGAAACAAAAGGGGGTTAGTGGTTTCGGTAAAAACGTCTGATCGATTTATCTCATTAAATCACAGGGAGTTAGCGTGAAGGTCGGGATCCGGAGTGAAAAAAAGAGGCGTGGCTCTCCATGATGTATCAGAAACAAAATGGGTTAGCGATGACTAGAAGAAATCTCACAAAAATCTATCTAACTGAAAATAATATAGTTAGTCGATTTCTTCTGGCCCGGCTCTTGGAAAAAAAACGGGGCAAAAAGTGGGGTCAACGTCCCCTAAGCTATTGAAAATAAATATAGAAAAAATGTCAGCTTTTCGCCTCTCCATCATATCTATGAAAACAAACGAGATAATCTATCCTCTCCATCATGTTGATGAAAATAAAGGTAGTTATAGAAAATTCTGAATTTTTAATTATGAATGGCAAAGTCTGAAAGTCGCGCACGATGCTCTTCAATGACTCAATGACCCGATGAATCGATGACCCGATTGACAGATGGCCCGATGATCCGATGGCCCGATGGATAAGCAGCTTTGATAGCCGCGAGAAAAATAATGTGGCCTGGTGAGCAATTAGAAACAGACTTGACGGGGGGGCGTCGGGTGTATAATAGTTCGCTCGAAATCATACCGGTCACGTTAGCTGCCGGGTCGCATTTTTGTGCCTCCTTGCCAGTGATGAGCGCGGTCGGGTCCCAAGTTAATCTGAACTGATTCTATGCATCAACTGCTTCTTGCCATTCTCGTGGCGCCCGCCAATCCGGTGGTGAAGTATTTCTACAAGGTCTTTCACAAGGACCCGTTTAGCGGCATCTATCAGCCCAACGCCTTTGACCTCTCCATCCTGATTCCTTATTTCACCATTCTGATCATCCTCTCGATTTACGGTATTCATCGCTATCATCTGGTTTATCTCTACATGAAGAGCCGCGGCAAGGCGCCGAAGCCCCAGGGGCGGTTTGCGGCGTTGCCACGCGTCACCATCCAACTCCCCATTTACAATGAGCGTTACGTGGTGGAGCGCCTGATGGAAGCGGTGACGCGCATCGAATACCCGCGCGACCGGCTGGAAATTCAGGTGCTCGACGACTCCACGGACGAAACGCGCATCGTCTGCTCGCGCCTGGTGAGTGAATACGCCAGCGCCGGCCATCCCATCGCCTATCATCACCGCACGAATCGCGAGGGCTACAAGGCCGGAGCGCTGGCCGAGGGCATGAAGAGCGCTACGGGCGAATTCATCGCCATCTTTGACGCCGACTTTGCGCCGCCGCCCGCCATTGTGCACGAGATGATTCATTACTTCACCGATTCCCAGGTGGCGGTGGTGCAGGGCCGCTGGACGTGGATCAATCGCCATTACTCGAACCTGTCCGAAATCGAAGCCATCCTGCTGGACGGCCACTTTGTGATCGAGCACGGCGGGCGGAATTTTTCCGGCCGCTTTTTCAATTTCAACGGCACGGCCGGCATGTGGCGCCGCGTGGCCATCGATGAAGCGGGCGGATGGCAGCACGATACCCTGACCGAAGACACGGATTTAAGCTACCGCGCGCAGCTTAAGGGTTGGAAATTTGTTTACGCCCCCAATATCGTCTGCCCGTCGGAACTGCCCGTCGAAATGAATTCCTTCAAGACGCAACAGGCGCGCTGGGCCAAAGGGCTGATCCAGGTGGCGAAGAAGATTCTGCCCCGGGTGTGGCGCAGCCGGGAGCCGCTGAAAATCAAGGTGGAAGCGACGCTCCACCTGACGGCCAACATCGCCTACCCGCTCATGGTGGTGTTTTCGGTGATTCTGCTGCCGGCCATGATTGTGCGATTCTACCAGGGCTGGTTCCAGATGCTGTACCTTGACCTGCCGCTCTTCCTCGCCTCCACGTGCTCGGTTTCCAGCTTCTACATGGTGGCGCAGCGCGAGCTCTACCCCAAGGAATGGCGCGGCCGCATCAAATACGTTCCGTTCCTGATGGCCACCGGCATCGGCCTGGCGGTCAGCAATACCAAGGCGGTGCTGGAGGCGATTGTCGGCAAGGAGACGGAATTCGTGCGCACGCCGAAATACCGCCTGGAAGCGGGCGAAGAGGGTTATGAAGGAAAGAAGTACGTGCGCCGGCGCGCCGGCTGGATCCCCATCATCGAACTCTGCCTGGCCGGCTACTTCCTCTTCACCACGGTCTATTCCTTCAGCATGGAGAATTATCTGACCACCCCCTTCCTGCTGCTCTTCTTCATGGGCTACTCCTACATGGGGACCATGTCGCTGTTCCAAACCCCGCTGCGGCGGCTGGCCAACGCGCTGCCGGCGCTGGTGCGGCCGCGCGCGGTGGAGCATGCCACGTAAGGTTCGCCTCGCCTTATGGACAATCTATCTAGCCTAATGAAGCTGCCACCCAACGCGGGGTCCACAGGGGTTCCCGTGCCGCGGCGCCACCGCCCGCATCACCATCCGCACGCAACACTTGACCAAGGCGCTATGCTGTACGCACACTTCGGAAGGGGGTTCTGATGCAACGAGGGTTCGAACGCTGGGCAATTCTCGCGCTTACAGTGGCGGCCATCCTGGGGACGGCGCTGGCGGCGGGCGCCTGGGAGCGCGAGCCGCTCTCCGCATTCCACGAGCGGCGGGCGCGCCTGATTCGCGACACGGGCGGCGATGGCGTGATCGTGCTCTACGGATATGGCGAGGCGGATGTGGCAGCCAGCGTTACGTCTTTCCGGCAGAATGAGGAGTTCTACTACCTCACCGGCTGGAATGAGCCCGACGCCATCATGCTGCTGGCGCCGAAGGCTCACGCGGCGGGCACGGCGGCGGAACTGGGAGAGGAGATCCTCTACATTCCGGCGCACAACCACAGCGAAGAGAAATGGACAGGACCGAAGCTGGCGCCTGAGGACGCTGACGCTCCGGCGCGCACGGGATTTCCCACGGTTCACGACGTCGCGCATTTCGCCGCCGACCTGCAGGAAGCGCTCAAGGGTTATTCCAAAATCTACACCGAGATGACGCCACAACCTGAGAGCGGAGAGGAATGCTTCCAGGCGGAGATGGCGAAGAAGCTTCGCGACCTCGCGCCCCAGGCATCGCTCGTGGACATGCGCCACGCCATCGGGCACCTGCGCGCGGTGAAAAGTGCGGGAGAAATCGCCCTGATTCGCAAGGCCGTGGACGCCTCGGTGGAAGCTCACCTGGCCGCCATGAAAGCGGTGAAGCCGGGCGTGTGGGAGTACGAGATTGCCGCTCTGATGAAGTATGAGTTCGAGCGCCGGGGCTGCGAGTGGCCCGCCTATCCGCCCATCGTCGGGTCGGGATTCTTCTCCACGGTCCTCCACTACGATCAGGACTGGAACCAGATGCAGGACGGCGATGTGGTGGTGATGGATGTGGCCGGCTCCTATGGCGGATACGCCAGCGACATCACCCGTACCCTGCCCGTGAACGGCCACTTCACGCCGCGACAACGCGAGATTTACGAAATCGTCCTGGGAGCGCAGAACGCCGCCATGGCGGCCGCCAAGCCCGGCGCATTCGTGGGCCGCCATGGCCCCAAAGGTCTGAACGAGATTGCCTACGACTACATCAACACGCACGGCAAGGATTTGCACGGCCAGCCGCTCGGCCAGTACTTCATCCATGGGCTGAGCCATCCCATCGGGCTGAACGTTCATGATCCCCTCGAATATGACCGGGCACTCGAACCGGGCATGGTGATCACCATGGAGCCGGGCATTTACATTCCCGATGAGAAAATCGGCGTCCGCATCGAAGACGACATCCTCATCACGCCGGACGGCAATGAACTGCTCACCCGCCGGCTGCCGCGCGCGGTGGAGGAAATCGAAAAGCGGATGGCGGGGAAATAAGCTAGAATCACCCTTTCCACCATTCTTGCTTCGCCCCGAGTTCCATGCGAAAGGAGTTCACGGTTTCGATGAGCCGACTTCCCCTTCGATGCATCGCGCTTCTGAGTTTGCTGGCAACGGTTCTGGCGGCCCTGCCCGCCCTTCTCGCCCAAGCCCCGAACCAACCGATGACGCACGAGAAGATCATTCGCTACGTCCGCGAGCGCTTCACCATTCCCGACTCGGTCAAGATCACCATGACCGATCTGCGCGAGAGCGCCTACCCCGATTTCCTGGAGACCACGGTCACGGTGGACGACGGCAAGGAAAAGCGTTCACAACCCCTGTTCATTTCCAGGGACATGCGCTATCTGGTGGAAGGCAGCATCTTCAATCTGGGCGGCGACTCCCGCCCGGTCATTGTCCGGCTGATCTCACTCCCCGATCAGGCCACCCAAGGCCCCGCCAACGCCCCGGTGACGCTGGTTGAGTACTCCGACCTCGAGTGCCCGGTTTGCGCGCGCTTCCACGAGGAATTGGAGACGGAAATCCTCCCCAAGTATGGCGATAAACTGCGCGTGGTGTTCAAGGAGTTCCCGCTGGTCACCATTCATGATTGGGCCCTCACCGGTGCCATCGCGGCCCAATGCACTTATCAGATCGATCCCTCCAAGTACGTGGCTTTTCGCTCGGCGGTCTACAAGGGCCAGGAGAGCATAAGCGCCGACCATGCCCGTGACATGCTGCTGCACTACGGCGCGGAGGCCGGGGTCGATAACATGAAGCTGGCTGCCTGCATTGACTCCCAGGGCTCCCTTACGCGTGTGGAAGCGAATATGCGGGAAGGGGAGGCTCTGGGTGTCAATCAAACGCCCACGAACTATATCAACGGGCGAGTCCTTGTCGGCGCCCCGCCCTCCGCCGATATTGACAAGCTCATCGACGAGGCTATGCACGACCCCAAGTAATCGTTTGGTGCGCTGGAGAATTGGGGCTCCAAAGGGAATTTCCCTGCCGGAGATTGTGTGCCGGGCATGGAATGGCGCAGGCCGCAGACGTGGATAACGTCCACACCCTAAACGCTGACAAAGAGTCTGCGAAACTTTGATTCCCCCAGCGTGTTAGCAACTGTGGAGAGACGGCGAGTTGTTAACTTTGTTAAGCGCGCGTGATGACTTGTTAACTCTTGTTAAATATGCATCGGGCCGGGATACGTGGTAACGATTTGGGTGTATACTCCGTCCAAAAAGGTGATGGGAGGTAATCTGCGTATGCGAAGGAAAATTGCGATTGGAACATTAAGTCTTATGGTTTTGCTGGGGGCAGTGATTGTTATTTGGGCTCAGGATCCCGCCCCACAAGGGGCCACTCCTGGACCAGGCGAGCATCAAATGGGTGGCGGTGGACAGCACCAATGGGGCAACGGCCCGCAGAGATTTGCGGGAGGCGGACCGGGCCAATCCCGCAGGCAAGGCTGGGCGGGCGGGCCTGGACAGCGCAGGATGGGCATGCAACGCGGCGGCGGGCGCGGATTTGGTGGCGGCGGAGGCCTTCTGCGCATGGCGGAAAATCCCCGCGTGCGCCAATATCTTGGTCTCACGGACGAGCAGGTTGGAAAGTTGCACAAGATCGGCGTGGACGCGGAGAAGTCTGCCGTGCAGACTCGCGCGGATATGGAATTGCGGCACATCGAACTTCGTGAATTGATGCGGGCGGATAATCCCGATCACGACGCCATCATGGCGAAACTTGATGAGGTGAACGCCCTGCGAGGAAAGATGGCAAAGCAGCGCGCCGAAACGATGCTCTCCGCGCGGAGCGTGCTCACCCCTGAGCAGGTCAAGAAGATCAAGACCTTTATGGAGAATCGCGGCGCCGGCGGCATGGGACGCGGAGGCATGATGGAGCGGCGTGGCGGCGGACCGGGACGGCCTCAGGGCCACCCGGGCGGTGCTCCTGCTGGGTCGACTCCTAAACCACCAGAACCACCAGTCCAGTAAGAATCTTGGCCTCGTAGAGCCGCTGGTGGTCCGGTACCCCCGGTCCAGCAGCGGCTTTACAACCTATTAATAACTATTGATGGTCAAGTTAAAGCGGCGGGCTACCCCTCACGGTATCTTATGGGCAGGGGAGGTTCGCCGCCTTTTTGTTTGAAAGGATGCGGCGCTCGTCGAGTCCCGCGAGGGTAGACGTTGCCACGGCCGCAAGTCTTCCACTTTGCACGCCGATTCCCTGCGACATATAATTGGTTGTTTAGGCTTGGTGGCCTGGGACTCACCGTGTCCGTTCGTCTGCGGACCCAAACCCCGCGGGTCGGCGCTTCCCGGCCGAAGAGCAGGAGACCCTTGAGTACAGGCGAGAATCATTCCATTAGCCCGGACGCGCTGGTTGATACTCCAGCCGTGGCCGAACGCCGTGCGGCCCTGCCCGTAGCGGCAGAATCCGCGGGCGGCCGCGCTGGGTCGGCAAATGTCCCGGCGGGGGCCCAAGCGCCCGGCGCTGCCCGGACAAGCTTGCGAGCAGAGGAGATCGTTGTCCGCGGGGCGCGCGTCCACAACCTGAAGAATATCGACTGCACGATTCCCCATAACAAGATTACCGTGGTCACGGGGCTTTCGGGCTCGGGGAAGTCCAGTTTGGCGTTTGACACGCTTTATGCCGAAGGCCAGCGCCGCTATGTGGAATCGCTCTCCGCTTACGCGCGGCAATTTCTGGAGCGCATGGAAAAGCCGGACGTCGACGAGATTTCCGGCATCGCGCCGCCGGTTGCCATTCGCCAGAAGAACACCACACGCAATCCGCGCTCGACGGTGGCGACGGCAACCGAAATCTATGATTACTTGCGCCTGCTGTTTGCGCGCATCGGCGTCACCATGTGTTACCGCTGCGGCCAGATCGTGCAGAGAGACCATGTGGACGCCATAGCGGAAAGGGTTCTGGCGGGCGAACCCGGCCGCCGCTTCTACGTGCTGTTTCAGGTGAACCCGGAGGTCTCGGCGGAGCCCAAGACTTCCGAAAGCGATGACCGCAAGGGCGCAAAACCGTCAGCCGCCGTACCGGCTAATCGAAGTGGTTCCGCAAAGCGCAAACGGCCGGCCGCCGGCGAGGGTGCCAGCCTCCCGCCATCCGCGGCAGGGCCCACACCGCCCAGCGACGATTTGAAACCCAAGCTCTTCGCCCTCCGCCAAAGGGGTTACAACCGCCTATACCAGCAGGGTCGCATTTTTGAGTTCTCCACGCCGGAGTCCCTGCTCGACGTGGACTTCGCGCAGCCGGTTTACGTTCTGGTGGACCGCCTCGCCGTGGCGGCGGACATTCGCCAGCGGGTCATCGATTCGGTGGAACTTTGCTATCGCGCGTCCGGGGAAGCGATCCTGGAATTCGTTTCGCTTGATCCCGCCACACCGCCCGAGCGATGGGTTTTCAATGAGCGCTTTGAGTGCAAGGCCTGCAAAATCCTTTATCAGGACCCCGAGCCGAGTCTGTTCTCGTTCAACAATCCTTACGGGGCCTGCCCACGGTGCCAGGGATTCGGCAATACGATTGATTTCGATCTCGACCTGGTGATTCCCGACAAGAACAAGACTCTGGGCGATGGCGCGGTGGAACCCTGGACCAAGCCGCGCTACCGTATGCCCCAGAATGAAATGCGCCGCGCCGCGCGAGTGCGGGGAGTTCCCCTCGACGTTCCCTATTACAAGCTCGAATCCGACCAGCGCCGCTGGCTGGTGGAGGGCGACGACGATTTCGGCGGCATCCGCGGATTCTTTGATTACCTGGAGCGGAAGAAGTACAAGCTCCACGTGCGCGTGTTCCTCAGCCGTTATCGCGGTTACACCCTGTGCCCGGAATGCCAGGGTGGGCGCCTGCGCCGCGAGGCGTTGAACGTCCGCATCCAGGGTAAGAACATCACCGACGTCTGTCGCCTGTCCATCCAGGACGCCTACCACTTTTTCAATGAGCTGCGCCTGTCGCCTGAGCAGCAGACGATTGCCGATAAGATTCTGGATGAAATCCGTTCCCGCTTGAAATACCTCTACCGTGTGGGGTTGGAATACCTGACCTTGGACCGGCTCGCTTCCACGCTGTCCGGGGGCGAATCGCAGCGCATTCAGTTAGCCACGGCGCTGGGCTCCAACCTGGTGGGGGCGCTTTATGTTCTGGATGAGCCTTCCATCGGCCTGCACCCTCGCGACACCGGCCGCCTGATCGAAATTATGAAAACCCTGCGCGACCTGGGGAACACGGTGCTGGTGGTGGAGCACGATCCCGAGATGATGAGGGAAGCTGACAAACTGCTGGACCTCGGCCCCGGCGCCGGCGAGCACGGCGGCCGCATCATTTATGCGGGGGATATGGAAGGAATGCTTGCTGACCCGCATTCGCTGACCGGGCGGTATCTTTCGGGCGAATTGCAAATTCCCGTTCCCGAAGAGCGGCGCAAGCCCGGCGAGGCGTGGCTGCGGATTCGCGGCGCTCGACAGCACAATTTGAAGTCCATTGACGTGGAAATTCCGCTCGGGCTCATGGTGTGCGTCAGCGGCGTCTCCGGATCGGGAAAATCCACGCTGGTTCACGATGTGCTCTACAACGCGCTCATCTCGCGCCGTGGCCTGCCGGCGCCGCGCGCCGAGTGCGAACGCATTGAGGGCGACCAGCAACTCGCGGAAATTGTGCTGGTGGATCAATCGCCCCTGGGCCGCACACCACGCTCCAATCCCGTTACCTATATCAAGGCTTTTGACGCCATTCGCGAGGTCTTTGCCGCCACGCCGGAAGCGCGCAAGCGCGGGTACACGCCGGGATATTTCTCCTTCAACATTCCCGGTGGACGCTGCGAAACCTGCCAGGGCGACGGCACGGTGACCATGGAAATGCAATTTCTCGCGGACGTGGAACTGCTTTGCGAGGAGTGCCGCGGCCGCCGCTTTAAGCCGGGCATTTTGGAGATCCACCTTAAAGGGAAGAATATCTACGACGTTTTGCAGATGACGGTGAGAGAAGCCCTCACCTTCTTTTCCAATGTCCCCAAGTTGACCGGCAAGATCCGCGTGCTGGAGGAAGTTGGGTTGGGATATCTGCGATTGGGACAATCGGCCACCACGCTTTCCGGAGGCGAGGCCCAGCGCGTGCGTCTGGCCGCCCACCTGGCGCATCGTGCCGGCGAAAACAGCCTCTTTATTTTCGACGAGCCCACCACCGGCCTCCACTTTGACGACATCAGCAAATTGCTGACCGCTTTTCGCCGCCTGATTGAAACCGGCGCCACCGTTCTCATCATCGAACACAATATGGATGTTCTGAAGACCGCTGACTGGATCATAGATCTCGGCCCGGATGGCGGCGATTCCGGGGGATATGTTGTGGCGGCGGGGCCGCCCGAAAGCCTGCTGAAAAACAGCCTCTCGTTGACGGGAAAGTTTCTGGCGAAATATCTTCCCCATGCCAAGCTGCCGCGCGGAGTGGCAAAGAAAAACAGTGAGCAGTAAATGGTGAATTGTGAAACAAGACGCGGTTCTGCTGTCCCAGCTATAACGCTGGTAATTTACAATTTACTATTCGCAATTCACTGTTTACTGCTTCCGGCCCCCGCGCTGAGTGATGAAAAAAGTGCCCCATTGTCCCAGGAACAAACTTTCAACATGCTTCAGGCGGGCGTTCCCTCCCAGCAAATCGAGGCTTTCGCACGTAAGGATGGCGTCGATTTCAAGGTGACTCCCGCACTCGAACGCGACTTGCGCAAAGCGGGAGCCACCGAGAGGCTCATCCAGTTGCTGAAGAAGATGGGCAACGAACCCGCCTCCGCGCAGGCCCCTGCCTCGGCCAACTCTGCGGAGCTTTCCGCGTTACTGCATACGGCAGAGGATGCGCTGACGCGGAAGGACTTTGCCCAAGCGGCGAAGGCGCTCCAGGCCGTCGTCGCGCAACAACCCGCCATGCCGGAGGCTTGGTTCAACCTGGGATATGCTTACACAGGTCTGCACGAACCGGAGGAAGCAATCAAGGCCTACCAGAAGACCCTGGAGCTTGCACCCGACCTTTTTCCCGCCCGCCTGAACCTGGGAATTTTGCTGATGGAACAGAATCAACCGCAGGCGGCGTCGGAACATTTGCAGAAGGCAGTGACCCTGAAACCGGATCATGCCCGCGCCCACCTGTATTACGCGCGAGCCCTCGCCCAAACCGGGCAGCCGGAGGCCTCCCGGAAAGAGTTTCAGGAGGTTACCCGCCTCGACCCGCGCATGAGCACAGCCCAATTCGAACTCGGCATGCTCGAACTTCAGCAGAAACACCCGGCGGAGGCGCTCGCGGCCTTTCAACAAGCCCTGACGTTGGATCCAAAACTGGTCCAAGCGGAACTGGGAGCCGCCCTGGCCGCTGAGGGGCTGAACGACACCGCGTCGGCGGTCGGACATTTCGAAAAATACCTGGCGTCGCGGCCGGATGACGTGGAGACCCAATTTCACCTGGCACGGGTTTACTTGCAGCAAAAGCAAGATGAGAAAGCCCGCGACACCTTGGAAGGCGTATACCGTGCCAAACCGGATCTCCCCGGCCTAACGGCGGCGTTGGGTGATGTCAACGCCCGCCTGAAAAAGCTGCCCGAAGCGGACAAGTACTATCGCCTGGCGGTGAGCGCACAGCCGGGCGTCGCGGATCTCCATCGCGCTTTTGGCGAGATCCTTTTGAAGGAGCAGAAATTTCCGGAGGCCGAAGGGGAGTTCCGCACTGCCCTTAAGATCGACTCGCACAATCGCGACGCCGCCATTGGGCTGGCTTCCAGCCTGGACCTTCAAAAGCGATATTCGGAGGCCATCCCGATTCTGGAATTGTTGGCGAAAGCGCCGGATGCCGCCCCCTACGTGTTTTTCGTCCTGGCCACCTGTTACGACCATCTCCGGGCGCGCAAAGAGGCGTTGGCTAATTATGAGCACTTCCTGCAAATCTCCAAAGGCCAGGCCCCGGATCAGGAATGGCAGGCCACCCAACGGGCGAAGCTTCTGCGCCGGGAGCTTTCAAAATAGCTATAATCTGAGAGTATGGCAGGGGAACGCTGGACAGGCTTATCGGTCTGCTTGGCAATGCTGGTGATCTTATCAACCGCGTTGTGCGCCCTCGGACGCGAGACCGAAGAGCAACTGCTGCAAAGGATCCAGAGCGAACAGAATCCCGTCAAGAAGGCGAAAGACGAAATCAAGCTCGCCAATCTGAAATTCACACAAGTCCATGATGCCTATTCGCAGGGTCATATCGAGGCGGGGATAAAGCTCTTGGGCACGTTTGTCGACACCCTGAAAACGTCCTGGAAGTTTCTCCAGGAATCCGGGCGCAAGGCGTCAAAACAACCCGAGGGTTTCAGAGAGCTGGATATTTCGCTCCGCGAAAATGGGCGGGCGCTGCAAGATTTGGCGCGGACGGTAAGTTACTTCGACCGTGCCCCGTTGGAGGATGCGGCACAGCAATTGGACCAGATGCGAGATGAGGTTCTCCACGCGCTATTCCCAGGAGGCAACCCACGGACCCTCAAGGGTTCGCCCCCTCCGCAGACGACAAGCCCGGGGAACCCCCCGGGAGTGCGGTGATGACCGTATGCGCACCTTGATGATATCGGCCCTCTTGCTCGCCGTCTCGCTGGGCGTTGCGGCAGGGTCGCAAAAAGACGATTACCTTAGCGACGACGAAGTGGACGAGTTGCGCGAAGCACAGGCGCCTTCCGACCGCATCGAAAAGTATCTGTCGTTTGCGCAAGTCCGCCTGACGCGGTTTGATGACTTTCGTAACCGGCGGCCGGACCCGGATTACGATATTCCCGCTTATCTCAATACGCAACTCGACCAGTATATTCACATCACCGATGCCCTGAAGGACTGGATCGAGGACCACTACAATCGTCGCGACGACATGCGCGCCGGTCTGAAGAAATTTCTGGAAATGGGTCCCCACCAACTCGATCAATTACGGCATATTGAACAGTCTTCGGATCCCTACGCCGCCGGTTATAGCAAGTCGCTGGGTGACGCCATTGACGATTTCACCGACGCGCTGGACGGCGCCACCAAGGCGCTCTCCGAGCAGTCCAAGCTGTTCGGCGAACTGAAGCGCGAAGAAAAGGCCGACGCCCAGACCGTTAAAGACCGCGAAAAGCAGGAAAAAAAGCGCACGGCGCTGGAAGAGCGGTTGCGGAAGAAAGAACATGAGAAGGGCCCCCCCACCGACAAGGACGAGGACTGAAGGGCGGTGGTTAGTGGCGAGTGGTTAGTGGCTAGCCACAATCCACTAACCACCCGCAACTGCCTCTATGAAACAAGCCGAACAGCTCGTTCTGCCACTTATGCCTCCGCCCGACCTCACCGAAGTGTTCCAGCGGGTTTTTTCCCGCCTGCGGATCAAATCACCGGTGGTCAGTGTGGGCGCGCGGTTCCATCCCTTTGCGGGGTTGCGCAGCACCATCACCGTGCGCAACGGCGCGGTAAAAGCTCGAGTGTCGGACGTGCTGGCGGAAGCTTCGCCCCTGGTTCTCGAAGCCTTGGCGGAAATCCTTTTGGCGCGAATCTTCCATCGGCGCCCCTCGCGCGAAGCCCGGGAGTGCTATCTTGCCTACACTTTCCGACCGGCGATTCGCTCCCGTATTGACTTGGCGCGCCGCGAACGTGGTTCCAAGCGCCTGTTGCCGGCACGCGGCCGCCACCACGACCTGGAAGAGATTTTCCACGGTTTGAATCACCGCTTCTTCCATGGCCAAATCCCTCCGTCCCGCCTTGGCTGGAGCCACAAGAATTCTCGACGCCTTCTGGGCCATTACGATTCCGGCCACGGGACGATTATCGTCAGCCGCAAACTCGATTCCCCGGAGGTTCCCCGCTATCTGGTGGAATACGTCGTCTACCACGAAATGCTGCACATCCGGTTTCCAGTCGAACGGCGTGGCCAGCGGAGAGTGGTGCACTCGCGGGAATTCCGCGAGGCCGAGAAAAAGTTCCCCAAATACGAAATAGCTTGCCGGCAAATCAAACACTTGTGCGCCTGACCTCCGGTTCCGGCAGGCGCCTCAAGGAGGAAGATCTAATGGCACGTAGATTCGCTTCCCTCACCCTCGCGACTGCCGCTTTACTTTTCAACTTGGTCCCGGCTCGCTCCGCCCGTGCCGCAGATGAACTTACCGTCGCCTCACCCGATGGCAGAGTGGTAATTTCCTTCGCCCTCAAATCCAATCCTCAGCCCTACCTCCCCGGCGTGCGCGCCTACTACCGCGTTAGTTACGGCGGCACGCCGGTGTTGACCGACTCTCCCCTCGGGCTGGACTTCGAAGGCGCCCCCGCGCTGGATCATGACTTTGAGATTACCGGCACGGACCGCCACTCCCGCGACGAGACCTGGACGAACCCGTTCGGCACGCTGCGAAACGTCCCCGAACACTACCATCAGCTCCGGGTATCACTACGGGAAAAGTCCACCCCTGGCCGCCAAGTGGACGTGATTTTCCGCGCCTACAATGAAGGCGCGGCCTTCCGCTACTTCCTGCCGAAACAGGCTGCTCTGGAAAAGTTCACGCTTATGGCGGAGAACACCGGGTTCTTTTTCGCTCGCGACGCATCGGCATTTGCGTTGAACAAGGGCCGCTTCAACACCGACAACGAAGGCGAATACCTCCGGACCAACCTCAACATGATCAAGCCTGCTTCCATCATCAATCTGCCGCTGCTCGTGGAAATTCCCGGCGGCCCTTGGGTGGCGTTGCTGGAAGCCGACTTGACGGACTATGCGGGCATGTACGTGGGCGGCGTTCCGGGGTTTGCAAATGCCCTGATGAGCAAACTCTCCCCGGGCCCCGAACGCTGGGACCAGGTGGTCATCGGTTCCACACCCAAGGCAACGCCCTGGCGCGTGCTCCTGATCAACAATCGTCCCGGCGGCCTGATCGAAACCAACTATCTCATTCTGGACCTGAGCAAGCCCTCGGCGATTGGCGACACCTCCTGGATCGTCCCCGGCAAAGCAGCGTGGGACTGGTGGTCAGGAGACTTCGCCCAGAACGTCGATTTCAAGCCGGGAATGAACACCGCCACCATGGAGCATTACATCGACTTCGCCGCTGAGCATCATCTGGAATACATGCTCGTGGATGCAGGTTGGTACCCGACGAAGAACTACACGGATGTGGGAAATATCCTCACCTTCGTCCCCGAGGTGAACGTTCCGGAGATCATCGCCTACGGGAAGCAGAAAGACGTTAAAGTGCTGTTATGGCTTTACTGGGGAGCGATTGATAAGCAGATGGATGCGGCGCTGGACCTTTACTCTAAGTGGGGCGCTGCCGGCATTAAGGTTGACTTCATGAATCGCGACGATCAGGAGATGGTGAATTTCTACGAGCGTCTGGCCCGCAAGACCGCCGCGCATCATCTGGTTCTGGATTATCACGGAGCGTACAAACCCACCGGTCTGCGCCGCACCTATCCCAATCTCCTTACCCGGGAAGGTGTGATGGGCCTGGAATATAACAAGTGGAGCACCCGCTCGACGCCTGAACACAACGTCACCATCCCCTTCACCCGAATGCTCGCCGGCCCCATGGACTACACGCCGGGCTGCTTTAATAACGCCACGCGCGAACAATTCCAACCCCGGAACCTCGACCCGATGTGCCAGACGACCCGGGCGCAACAGTTGGCCATGTACGTAGTGTTCGACAGTCAGCTTTCCATGGTTTCCGATTATCCTGAAATTTACGATCACAAACCGGAAATGGAATTCATAGATAAGGTTCCCACCGTTTGGGATGAAACCAAAGTTGTCAACGGCGAGCCCTCACAGTACGTCACCATCGCGCGCCGCCACGGCGCCGATTGGTTCCTGGGAGCCATGACCAATGGGGACGCGCGTGACTTGGAGATTCCCCTCAGCTTCCTGGGTGCGGGCGAGTTTGAAGCGCAGATTTTCGCCGATAGGGCGGATGCCGATAAGGTCGCCACGAGCGTGGCCATCAGCAAGAAGCAGGCGAAGGCGGGAGACAGTCTCGCAATTCACTTGGCGCCGGGCGGGGGCGCGGCGGTGATCTTCAGGCGGGGTGCGAAGTGATTTGGCAATGTCCGGCCTTCACTTGGTCCGCTTTGGCAGTTTGAAGATCACATCGATTTCAGTCTCGACTTCAACAGGCGTGCCGATGAGCAGCGTTGGCTTGTAACGCCAGTGTGAAACCGCATCAGTCGCAGCCTTAGCGAGCAGCGGATCACCACTTACCACCTTCAACTTCTTGACTGATCCATCCTTGCCTACGATGGCTTCCAAGCGGACGGTTCCCTGCAACCCGGCCTTTACCGCCTCCGGCGGATACTTAGGCCAAGGCTGATAGAGAATAACAGGCTTTTCAATCAGACAAAGGGTTCTGACATGTATGCGTCCGTCAGCGGCTTGGGAAGATTGTGGACTGGATTGCTGGTCTGCTGATAGGACTGCCGCAGCTAGAATGCTCACAGCAACAATCCAGATCTGTAAGCAAGAAGCCTTCGATCTCCCCATTTCCCGCCCCCCATAAAGGAGCCGACCCACCTTGGCCTGTACCCCTATTTCCTAATCCCAAGCCCCGAGTCGTGTCACTTATTTCGAATCTGGATCAACGTGATGGCGATGGAAATTGCCAGCAGCGCCATGGAGCCTCGCCAGAAAAAAACGGGATCCCCGAGGAATCCACCTTTGATCAGGCGAACTGCCAACCCCAGCAGAATTCCGATCGTCGCCAGAATCACGAGAATATTGGGAAGCCACCGCATAAACGCCTCCTTGCCAACCGAGTTTTAGGCCACCGTCATTTAACGCCGGTGGAGAGTTGGACGCCGTGAGATTCGCCCCGCATTATAGCGCTTGAATTCACTCCCCCGCACAAATCCTGAAGGGCGAAATCAATTCCAACTGCCTAGGGAGGGTTTATACTATGGATGTAGGGCTGAGGTTTCACCATGCCGTATTGCGCTAAATGTTTGATTGAATATGTGGAAGGCACTGCCCAGTGCGAGGACTGTGGAGCTTTCTTGCTGCCCGGTTCGCCGCCCGCAGCCCCTCCAACGCCTGAAATCGCCCATGAAAAGGACGTAAAGCTGGTCCCGGTGCGCATTTTCACGGGAGACACCGGGATGGAGGCGGAAGTAGCCCGCGGCGTCCTGGAGTCGCAGGGGATTCCTTGCGTGCTTTCCGGTGATGTTGCGGGAGAACCCTTTCCGGTGGTGGACATTCAATTGCTCGTGCGCGAGGAGGACAAGGGGCGCGCCGAGCGAATCCTGGAGGAATACGCTGACGCGGAGGTCCCCGCAACCCCGGAAGAGCCTGATCCGACGAAGGGCGCATAGCGTCGGAAGCGTGGCGGCGCCCGGTTACTTGTCAGTCGTCACTGCCCCGTGTTTGCCCGGCCCCACCTGCTTCTGCAAACGCGCCACGGCTCGCTGCGCGTCCTTGGCTTCGGCGGCGGCTTTGGCGGAGGGAAGCTCGTTGAGGTAACGCTCGTAGGCCTCCAGCGCTTTCTGCTTTTCCTTCATGCGCTCGTACACCTTGCCCAATCCCAGGTAAGCGGGCGCGTAATGCGGGTTGTCCGTCACCGCTTCCTGAAACCGGCTGAGAGCTCCCTTCAAGTTCCCCTGGTGCAGATAGAGATTTCCGACCTCGACGCATTTCGCCGGGCCGGGGCTGGTGTACGTCCAATCAGGATCGATTGGGTAGGAGGGAACCTTCTCAGGAACCTGCGCGCGGATAGCGGGCGCTACCAAGGAAATCCCGAAAGCTCCTATCGACAATACCTTCAGCAAGCGCTGCATAACGTGAATTCTCCACGAGGTTGCAAAGCGTGTCAACGTACGCACCGTCCTCAACTTTAGATGCGCCGGGGTCAAGGATGGTTGAAGAGCCCGGGAACCCCGCGTTTCGATAAGATGAGGTGAATTCTGTGACCAACGCTCTAAGAACGAAAGTGTGCCACGCCCACTTTCAGACTCCCCTTTAACAACCTTGGAGGGTCGGGGATAATAGGGTTGAGGAGCCGGTGAACCCAAACCTCAGCGAAAAAGCCGAAGCACTGCCCGCACAGCCGGGCGTTTACGTCTTCAAGGACGAGAGCGGCAAGCCCATTTACGTGGGGAAAGCTAAATCGCTGCGGGCGCGGGTGCGCTCATATTTCCAGGAGTCGCGCTCGTCGGATGAGAAGCGCGACCTTATGCTGGAAGCCGCGCACGACCTGGAGACCATCCTCGTGGACAACGAACACGAAGCGATGGCGCTTGAGAACAACCTGATCAAGCGGTTCAAGCCGCGATACAATATCCTGCTGCGCGACGACAAGTCATACCCGTATATCAAGTTCACCGCTCACGAACGCTTCCCGCGCGTATATGTGACGCGCCGCGTCAAGAAAGACGGCTCCATTTATTACGGCCCGTACTTTCCCGCCAACCTCGCCTATCGAATCGTGGATTTCATCCACCGGCACTTTCAGGTCCCATCGTGCCACGTGGACCTTACACGCTACCATCCCCGGCCGTGCTTGCAGTTTTACATCAAACGCTGCCTGGGACCGTGCGTGGAAAACTTGACCACGCGGGAGCGTTACGCAGAGGCCGCGCGAGACGCCCGATGGCTGCTGGAGGGCCGCGAGAGCGATCTGGTGCGCAGCCTGCACGGCCGCATGGCGGATGCTTCCAACCTGTTGGAGTTCGAAGATGCGGCCCGCTATCGCGACCAGATTCAGACGGTGGAGGAACTTCGCGAGCGGCAGAAAATGGCGGCGAACTCCGGTGAGGAAGCCGACATCCTGGGTTTCCACCAGGAAGGCCCGCTGGTGGCCGTCAACCTTTTTCACCTGCGCGGCGGGCGCGTGCTGGATCGGCGCGAGTTTTTCTGGGAGGATCTGGAAGAATTCAACCCGCGCGAGTTTTTTTCCTCACTCCTCAAGCAAATCTATCTGGACCAGCAATATTTGCCGGGCGAAATTCATGCGCCCGCCGACTTCGATGATCGCGAACCCCTGGAGGAGTTGCTCTCGCAAAGGCGCGGGCGCCCCGTCCATATTTTCACCCCACAGGCCGGGCCCAAGCGCGCCCTTCAGGAATTGGTGGCGCGTAACGCCCGCCACTCGTTTGAGCGGCGCTTCCGTATTCTTAAACCTCACGCGCGCGAAGTGTTGGATAACCTCAGCGAAGCGCTGGACCTTGCCAAGCCGCCGAACCGCATCGAGGCTTTTGACGTTTCCCACATTCAAGGAACCGATATCGTTGCGTCCATGGTCGTCTGGGAAGCCGGGAAAATGAAGAAATCCGACTACCGGAAGTTCATCATCAAAAGCGTGCCCCAGAACGACGATTTCGCCAGCATGAAGGAAGTGGTGGGGCGACGCTACCGGCGGTTGCAGGAGGAAAAGAAGGCCTTTCCGGACCTGGTGCTGATCGACGGTGGCGTGGGCCAACTTCATGCTGCAGCGGCCGCTCTGGAAGAGTTGGGAATCATCAACCAAGCGCTGGCCAGCATCGCCAAACGGGAGGAGATTCTCTATGTGCTGGGGCGCGAGAATGAGCCCGTCGTGCTCGACCACCACTCCCCGGCGCTCCACCTGATCCAGCAAATCCGGGATGAGGCGCATCGATTTGCCGTTACCTTCCACCGCGCCCGGCGCACCAAGCGCGAGGTCACGACCGAGCTATTGCAGATCCCCGGCGTGGGAGAGATGACCTCCCGCAAACTCCTGAGGCAGTTTGGCAGCTTAAGCAAACTGCGTAAGGTCTCCTTGGAGGAGTTGGCCCAGGTGGTGAAGCAATCCCAAGCCAAACGGGTGTTCGAGTACCTATCATCAAATGGAGGTGAATAAATGTAAGCCGTCTGGTCGGTCTAATATATAATTGTAAGAAAAATTAGAATATTGTCTTGTGCTAGGCTTTTCATGGTGCTAGATTAGAGACTCCGAAATGGAGGTCTAACATGGCGAATTGCAATGTCGTAACCAAAGTGACGTATTTTGTGGCAGGGGTGGGAATCGGGGCTGCAATTGCCCTGCTCTTTGCACCCCAGTCCGGGGAAGAAACCAGGAAACAAATTGCTGAGAAGGCACATGAGGGCAAGGATTATGTCGCCTCCAAGGGCCGCGAGATCCGCAAACAGGCGGAAGATCTCGTCGATCAAGGTAAGGACCTAGTGAACAAGCAAAAATCGCGGCTGGCCGACGTCCTGGAGTCAGGCAAGCAAGCGGCGCGCGAAACCTTTGCACGTTAGTGTTGGGGAGGATAGTGATGAGCGAAGAAAACGATGGATCCAAAGTAGGGTTTTTCCTGGCCGGTTTGGGAATTGGTGCAGTTATCGCCCTGCTCTTTGCCCCGCGTTCCGGAAAAGAAACCCGGGACATGATTGTGCACAAGGCGGAAGAGGGCAGGGACTTCGTCGTGACCAAGACCGAGGAATTCCGCAAGCAGGCGGAAGACGCGGTGGAGAAAGGCAAGGATCTGGTCAGCAAACAGAAGGAACTGCTTTCGGCCGCGTTGGAAGCAGGCAAGCAAGCGTACCAGGAAGAAAAGACCAAAGCGAAATAAGGCGCCTGAGGCGGCTGAGCCTCTTGTGAGCGAACCATGGAAAATACTGGGCTGACCTTTGCGTTGATTCTGGTCGCGATCGCCGTTCTGATGCAGGCGGGGGCCATGCTGGGGATTTGGCTGGCCATTCGCAAAGTTCCCGGGCAAATTGAAAGCGTGCGGTCCGACGTCAAGCAGCGCCTCGATCCGCTGACACAATCGGCCCTGGAGATTGTCAACAACTCGCGCGAACCCTTACGCACGATTACGGCGAACCTGGCGGAAATAAGCACAATCCTTCGCAACCGCACCTCGAATGCCGATGTGGTGGCCGCGGAATTGTTGGATAAGAGCCGGTCACAGATCATCCGCGTGGACCGGATGATTACCGAATTGGTGGAGAAAGTCGAGAGCACCGCGGACACGGTCCAAAAGGGCGTGCTCGGTCCCATCCAAGAAGTCTCGGCGGTGGTCAAGGGCGTGCGTTCCGGCCTGGAGTTCCTGTTTTCGCGGCGCCGCGTGACCAACGTGAGCGAAGCGACCCAGGACGAGCAACTCTTCATCTGACGGCCATGCGGGCGGCAGGGAAGGCAGCCGGCGCGAGGTTTTCGCCTCTCCGTCGCCCCCAGCAGCGCCCTGAGGCGCGGGCGCTGTATGTTACCCCTCGGGTCCCAGAAAAGTGCTTGTCTGGCGGTGATCCTAAGACAATGTCTATCAAGAACAGACATATCTCCCTTATGTGCATCCTTGCATTGCTGGCCGGGTTGGTGACGCTCAGCGCTTGCAAGCAAGGGGCAAATGCGCCCGGCGTGGACAATCGTGCTCCCCAACAACAGCCGGTACTGCCCAGCGCGCCGGGCTCCCCAGCCGAGGCGGCCAATTCGCCCAGCCAGGCCGCGGGGATTGCCTGGACGGTTCCCGCGGGTTGGGAAGCTGAACCCGCGCGCCAGATGCGCATTGCCACCTACCGCATCCACGCCATTGTCGGCGATCCGGAAGACGCGGAATGCGCGGTCTACTTCTTTGGAGCGGGGCAAGGCGGGACGGTGGAAGCCAACCTCGATCGTTGGGCGCATCAATTCACCTCGCCGGATGGCCAATCCCTGGCCCAACCGGCAAAAATCGAAAAGCGGGTTATCGCGGGACTTACGGTCTCGACCATCACGGCATCAGGAACCTATCTGGGAGCGGGTGGAATGATGTCGCAGGAGCAAGTGAAGAAACCCAACTTCCGCATGCAGGGCGCTATCGTCGAGGCACCGGAGGGGCTGGTCTTCTATAAGCTCGCGGGTCCGCTCAACACCGTGGCGGCGGCAGAGAACGATTTCAATTCCCTTCTCGGAAGCGTGCATCGGCAATAAGGCAGTGGCCAGTGGTTAGTGCTTAGTGGTTAGCACCTTTCAGAGGATCTGCGAAATCCATCCTCCCCCTACCACCTCATCACCGTCATAAAACACCGCAGCCTGGCCCGGCGTGATGGCGCGCTGCGGCTCGACGAATTCGATGAAGGCTTCAGAGTCCGCGTCCGCTTCGACCCGTGCGGCGGCCCCGGGATGGTTGTGGCGAATCTTCACGTGCGCTTCCACAGCGTCGCCGGCCGCCAGCGGGCGGATCCAATTCACCTCGCGCACGCGGAAGCGGCTGCGGAAGAGGTCGCGATCCTCTCCCACCACCACGCGATTTTTGGCCGGGTCGAGCGCAATCACGTAGAGCGGCGCGCCCACAGCCATGCCCAATCCCTTGCGCTGGCCCACGGTAAAGTTTTGAATGCCATGGTGCTCGCCCAGCACGCGCCCGTCGGTGGAAACCACCTCGCCCGCCGGCGATTCCGATTGGCGCTGCTGCTCCGCCAGGTAAGCGTCAATGAACTGGCGATAGCTTCCCGTGGGCACAAAGCAAATCTCCTGACTATCCGGCTTCTCCGCCACGGGCAGGCGCCGGGCACGAGCGAGGGCGCGCACCTCCTGCTTGGTCATCCCTCCCAGGGGAAACTCCGTGCGCGCCAACTGTTCCTGCGTCAGTCCCGCGAGGAAATAGGCTTGATCTTTGGAACGATCGACGCCCCGCAGGAGTTGGTAGCGGCCGGTTTGCGGGTCGCGGCGGATGCGCGCGTAATGGCCGGTGGCGATGCGCTCCGCGCCGATCTGCCGCGCCGTGGTGAGGAACTGCGCGAACTTGATCTCGGTGTTGCAAAGGCTGCACGGGATGGGGGTCTCACCGGCCAGGTAGCCCTCCACAAAGGGCCGCACCACGGTTTCCTCAAACTGCTTTTCCAGGTTGATGACGTAGTAGGGAATGTTGAGGAAGTTGGCCACGGCGCGCGCATCGTAGACGTCATCGAGCGAGCAGCAGCGCCCGCTGGCGTGGCCCCCTTCGCCCGCCTCCTCGCCCAGCAATTGCGGCAGGCGGCGCTGGTTCCAAAGCTGCATGGTCAGCCCCACCACTTCCGGGGAGGAGCTGGAGGTGTTTGCCGAATTGTTTTCCGCGAGCAGCGCAGCGGCCGTCGAGCTATCGACCCCGCCGCTCATGGCAATGGCAATGGACATAAGTTTAGCTTTCAGCGGTCAGCTATCAGCTTTCAGCTCTTGCTGACCGCTGAAGGCTGGGAGCTGACAGCTTCTTTCCGGTAGTGCGGCGACACGGCGCGCAGTTGTTCCACCACGCCGGGCAGGGTGCGGAGCGCCGTGTCCACATCCTCATCCGTATTGAAGCGGCCCAGGCTGAAGCGGATGCTGGCGCGCGCCTGCTCCGGCCTGAGCCCGATGGCCGAGAGCACGTGCGAGGGTTCGAGCGACCCGGACGAGCACGCCGAACCCGTTGAGCAGGCGATGCCGCGCAAGTCCATGGCAATCACCAAGCCCTCCCCCTCGATATAATCGAACGTCAGGTTGGTGGTGGTGGGCACCCGGTGCGTGCGGTCACCGTTCACGACGACGCGCGGCACGCCGGAAAGAATGCCGGCCTCCAGGCGGTCACGCAAGGCAGCCACGCGGGCGTGCTCTTCCGCCAGGTGGGCGCGCGCAATTTCCGCCGCGGACCCCAAGCCGACGATCCCCGCCACGTTTTCCGTGCCCGGGCGCCGGTCGCGCTCGTGATGACCACCGTGCAGGAGGGTTCGCAGAATCGTTCCCTTGCGGACGTAGAGCGCTCCCACGCCTTTGGGGCCGTTCAGCTTGTGCGCAGAAAGCGCCAGCAAATCCACGCCGAGTTTCTCCACGTCCACGGGGATTTTGCCGACGGACTGCACCGCGTCAGTGTGAAAGTAGATGTCGCGCTCGCGAGCCATGCGGCCGATTTCCTCGAGTGGCTGAATCGTGCCCAGTTCGTTGTTGGCGTGCATCACGCTGATCAGCACGGTCTCCGGGCGGAGTGCAGCGGCCACGTCGGCCGGGTCCACCACGCCGCTTGCGCCCACACGCACGTAAGTCACATTCACACCGCGCTTCTCCAAAGCCTTCGCGGTGGAGAGGACGGCCGGGTGCTCAATGGCCGTCGTCACCACGTGCTTTCGCTCGGCGCGCGCCGCTTCCACGATGCCGAGAATCGCCGCATTGTCAGACTCCGTGCCGCCGCTGGTGAAGACGATTTCGCTCGCGCGCGCGTTGAGCAATCGCGCCACTTGCTCGCGTGCTTTCTCCACTCCTGCTTTGGCGCGCTGCCCGAACCAGTGAATCGACGAGGCATTGCCATAATCCTCCAGCAGGTAGGGCCGCATCGCCTCAAATACTTCCGGCGCGAGCGGAGTGGTGGCGTTGTTATCGAAATAAACCCTGTTCATCGTTCAACCTGCGGAGGGGCGCGGAATGGATCGCGATACCTGCGTGCTTACGAGATTCGCCCTGAAATCCAGCGTAGCCGAGCGACTGCGATAAGTCAAACCTTGGGATTGGGTCATCGGGTCATTTGGACATTGAGTGATTTTCGATTGCCGATTGCCGATTTGTGATTTGCGGTTGGACCATCAGGTCATCGGGTCATTGAACGATTTATCGCGTAATCCTTGCATGATCTGCCAAGAAGCCTGCTCGATTGTTGTCGACTACTATGCAATTGGTGCATTTTCGTGTAAAAGCCTTGTTTTATACCAGACATTTTGTCGTCTTTATATGTGTTTTCATACACATAGCCGGGTCGATCTTTATTTTTAACATCTCTTAGGCATGCTCCACCATGTTTTCATGCACGCAGCCGGGTCGATCTCCGTGCATTGGCCGGGTACGTCGCAGGACATGTTCTCGTGACGCTCCCTGTGTTTTCATACACATAATCAGATCATCCTTCATTTTTAACATCTTTTTGTATCACCGCCTCCGGTCCTAATATTGCTTAAGATTAACCTCTCTATTTTCAATAGCTTGGTTTTTGATTCCCGCATCGCGTTTCTCCAAAATCTCCTCTAAGTTGCTGTATTTTGATAGGCATAATCGTTTTAGATGCGAGTTTTCGTCAATTTCGACCTCAAATCCACGCTAAGTAGCTTTATTTTCATAAATATAATCGTTTTCGACGCAGATTTCGTCAATTTCCGCCTCAGTCTCTGCTAAGTCGCTGTATTTTCATAAATATAATCGTTTTAGGCGCGACTGTCGGCAACTTGCGCGGCGCCAAGCGGGAGTTTGATGATGAAAAACATCGTCGTCAGGCGCCCCCAACCGACCCAGGCTGGAATCCTCCATTCGCAGCAGCGCATCGCGATCGCAATGGGGTGGGGTCAGGCACCTGACACCTTAGTACTTCGCCCCCTGTCCCTTATCCCGTACGAAGGGATGGGGCGCTTACGGTGAGGAAATAAACCCCTGTGCCGCGTCCCGGGGTGCAGGAACCCTCCATCATAGGATATACCTACTTTTCTTAAATGTCAAGTATTTTATTTACCGAATGGTAATAAAGCCCGATAAATCGTACACGACGGACACATTGCCCGAAATCAAGCGCCGCACAGACCTGTGCTCAGGGCCGCAATGCAATTTACTCTAAGAAAAACGGTACTGTCCCAGTTCGAGTCGTAACGCCGGCTTCCAGCCGGCACCGGAGCCGCCAGGATGGCGGCGGTACGCTCAAACAAGGACGGATGCCTGGTTCCGCGTTTGGGAGCGCGAGTCTGAGGATGAGCTCCCCGCGGTTCAATTGGGCCTTGAGGTTAAGCCGGCTTGTTCTTTCGATTGCGGATCTCCCACAAAGTGGGCGTGTTGTCGAAAAGCTTGACGCCTACAATGAAGTGCAGAATCGCCGCCGCAACCATGATTGCGGGTATGCAGGTGAACGACCAAGTGTCAAGCCGATCCAGCAGGTGTTTCTGCACGGGCGTAACGTAAACCGCCGAGCCGTGATTGATAAGCTGCTCGGTCTGGGTTGGCGTGGGTTTGGGGGCGCCATTCCGGAAATACACACCAAAGAAGTAGAAGGAGGCCATAAACTCAATCCATACGGCAACAAAAAGAACTCCAAAAATTGCACGGGCAGCACGCTGCCAGAGAGGTTCATCATCAGACGGGGCCGCTTGTGGTCCCTCACCCGACGAAAGCTTCGGGGGGCCGCAGAACTTGAGGAAATCCGCTTCGGAGGGCTGCACGACGTGGAGCGAATCGAGAATACTGAAAAGAGCTATCATGACTCCCGCCAAATACCACCCCAGGCAGCCTCGCTCGAAGAAGGGAAATGAGGGACGACACGCAAAAAACATAAGGGCAAATGCCGCAGCCGTCCCCACCGCGCGCAGCACACCCTTCACATTTGTGCCCGGCCATCGCCAGTCCATCTGGCGGCGTCGTCGCACGGAAAGAGAGACCGCGAGAGCTGCAACCATGAGAGCAATCAATAGCTGAATCCGAATCGGCAGCAGGTCACCCGCTATCCACACTCCCACCATGCAGCCGACGGACGCAAGGCAGAGCTTCATATCCAATGACATCTCGCGCCAACTCTGAGGATACATTCGGCCACCAGGCATGACACTCTCTCTTCCCTATTCTTTTCCAAGCCGGGAAAACGACCTATCGATGGTGAATGACAGCGTGGCGCGGGCAATTTCGACGTAATTCGCCAGAGCGTCGCGGTAGAACGTCAGGCTGCGCTCGCGGACGACATCTTCGGGGGCTTGGGACGCTACCATGTGGTGAGTTTCGTGCAGCAGGATACTGAGCAGGCGGAAGCGCAACTGTTGGTCGTGGAATTCTCTCCGGCGGCTTCCGGCGATGAACTGCGTATCGAGCGCGGTATCGAGCAGCGGCAGCGCCAGCCAGCTTTCCACGCGGTCGAAAGCGATATCCATCTCGCCCACGGCGGCATCGCCGAAAGCGTCGTGGGGCTCGGAGAAGGGCGCTTCTTTGACAATCACGTGCCGGTGGCCCAGGCATCCGCACACGTTCTTGCGACGCAACTGGACCACGATCAGCCCCGGGGCCTGCTGTAGGATTTCCTCGTACGTTTCCCGGCAGTGCGCGGGCGTCTCCATCCAATCGTGTTCAATGGCGTGCGCCACCTGCTCGGCTCGTGCCGGGTTGCGGCCTCGCTGTGCCACCACCACTACGGGCCGCGGGCGATCTGGGAAAGCCGCCAGCCGGTAACGCCGCCCCGCCAGCCACTCCAACCAGCGCACAGACCGCGGGCGAGACGCGAGGTAATTCTCGACGGCTTGCGCCAGAGGTGGACGCTCCGCTGCCATAGGGTCCTACTGTAAAGGTTAAAGGGTAAAGGTTAAAGGGTAAAAGGTGGAAGTTGAGAGTCTCTATATAGAACGACATAAGCTCTTGGCCATTTCACTGGAACGGTGCTCTCTGTGCGCCGGGATCGTAGCGTCGATCTCCGATCGACGGCGGCGGTCGGAGACCGCCGCTACAGCTTTATCCTTTATCATTTACCCTTTAACATTTAGCCTTCTCCCCCCTTGCGCGCGCCCGCGAACGATGCCAGAGTGTTGGGCCGTGACCGCGGTTTCCCAGCACCTCATCATCGACGCTGACGACACTCTGTGGGAGGACTCGTCGTATTTCGAGCAGGCGATCGAGGAATTCATCTCCTTTCTTAATCACCCCACGCTCTCGCGCGCGCAGGTGCGTGCCGCTCTGGACGAGATTGAGCTGGCTAACAGCGGCTTGCATCCCTTCGGCTCGCGGGCGTTTGCGCAGAATCTCGGCGAGTGCTATTGCCGCCTGGCAAAAGTCCCCATCGATACCGCCTACTTGGCGCGCGCCGTGGAATTCGGCAGCCGCCTGCTGCACCAGCCGCGCCAGGTTATGGAGGGCGTGCCGGAGACGCTCCACTATCTCGCGCCGCGGCACCACCTGATCCTCT
>Ga0326727_10007504_pt1 | contig 28741 bp, 21 predicted proteins | sample MB2enrmetagenome_FD_207643 | JGI IMG/M metagenome (GOLD analysis project Ga0326727, IMG submission 207643) | Lab enriched peat soil microbial communities from McLean, Ithaca, NY, United States - MB29MY | ecosystem: Environmental > Terrestrial > Soil > Wetlands > Peat | place: USA: New York... | reverse complement strand
CTTGAACGCCGCTGTATGGTTCCTGCGTGGACGTCTGCTCATCTGCTCTCCTCTTCTCAGCCATCTTAGGCCGCCGAAGAACAGAACTCCCACTTACCCCCTGTCCGAATTTGCGGTACCGGCTCTAATCCCCGGTGGTCACCGAACGCCCATTTCCTCAGTCGGGAAATCTATGCCAAACTGCCCGCGAATCTGAAATCGAATCCTCATCGCTCCCGGATAGAATCGAGACGAAGTGCAAGTGAACAGGCGCACAATTTCAATTTTCACTCTGTTGCGCAAGCTCGCGGAATTCGGCAAACTCGGGCCATACTCCCAGCGCCTCAAGGTTAGCCCGGTCAGACTCGTCCAATTCAGACCCTATTGTGTCCATCGGATGAACTGCGAGTTCGTGCGCCAAAAGGTCGGCAAGATATACGACTGTTGTGCAATCGAAACCTAAGTTTGAGATGCGGGTGGGATGGTGGTGGTGAGCGATGGCCTCAACGGTCAGGTTGGGAATGCCCCACAACCCCAGCAAGTACGCGCCGATCTCCGCGTGAGAGGTTCCCAGCAGTTCCTCCTCGGCTTCAAAGGGCCTGCATCCGCGTTCGCTGAAACGCAGGAAAACGGAATAGAACTGGTCGGGCATGGAGCTGGCCAGGAAGAGTTTTCCGATATCGTGAAGAAGCGCGGCAATGATGGTAACATCATGATTGCATTTGTCCACGGGAAGCGCGCTGGCGATTATGGCCACGCGATGTGCATGTTTCTCGATAGACTCGCAAACGGAATACGGAATTCGCGAGTGGGGCTTGAGTACCCGGAAAGCCTCGGAAGCCAGGGCCAGGTTCTTGATGGTTTGCATTCCCAGGTAGGAGACGGCGTTCGACAAGGTGGTGACCTTCTGCGCCAGCCCGAAGAAGGCGCTGTTGGCCAGGTGCAAGACCTTTGCCGACATGGCGACGTCTTCCTCGATGATCCCAGCTATCTCGTTGATGCAACTGTCCGGGTCGCTCACCGCCTGAGTAAGGCGTGTGTACGTGGTTGAGAGGGAAGGCAGTTCACCGATGCTTCCAACGACTCTGCGAATTTCCGGCGTACTCAGGACGTCCTGGAGCGAGCACACCCGTTCAATCAGGGATCGAAGTTCGGACGAACTGCTTGGTTTTGCCAGAAAGCGGTGCGCCACGGGAAGCGCGCGCCTGGCCAGCGAGTCTTCGGAATATCCGGAGAGGATAATGCGCGCGGTGGCCGGATAGCGGTCGCGAATGTGGCCCAGCAGCGTGGCGCCATCCATTCCCGGCATGCGCATATCGGTGATGACGACATCGAAGCTGGCGGCCTCGCAGGCCTTCAAAGCCGCTTCGCCTCCGAGGACAAACTCCATCTCCCACTTTTTTCGTTCCGCGTACAGCATACGGCGGAGTCCGTCCAGAATCTTGCTTTCGTCATCCACGAACAAGATGCGTTTCACACGGCCACCCTCATGGTTGGAATTGCCTTGCCATTGTGAGGCAGAATGGTTGGAATTGCCTTGCCATTGTGAGGCAGACGAATGATAAAGGTCGTGCCTTTCCCCGCCTCGGTCTCGAAGTGAATAGTGCCGCCGTGCTTGTTGATAATCGCCGATCTCGCGATGGCCAAGCCCTGCCCGGTTCCCTTGCCGATTTCCTTGGTAGTGAAGAAGGGATCAAATATCCGGTTTTGCACCTCTTCGGGGATGCCGGTGCCCGTATCCTGAATGCGAATTTCTGCCCACTCCGAGCAATTCAGAGTCTGCACCTTGATCTTCCCCATCGCCGGACCTCCCTTTCCAACAACGTCGGCAATCGCATGTGCGGCGTTTACGAGGAGATTCAGGATCACCTGATTGAACTCGCCGGGCAGACAAAGGACCGGGGGCAGGGACGGATCCAATTCGGTTTCCATCTCCGCCACGTATTTCCACTCATTGCGCGCCACCGTAATAGTGCTTGTGATTGCGCGGTTCAAGTCCAGCGGGACCTTTTCTCTTACGTCGGGATGGGAGAACTCCTTCATCGCACCCACAATCGTCGATACTCGAGTTACGCCTTCGAGTGTCTGGTCGATGGCCTTGGGAATCTCATCCAGCAGATATCCGGTGTCAATACATTCCACCGCCTCCCAAACCTCCTGAACGGTTTCGCTGGACAAGGCATTGTTTTTGGCCGCCGACAGCAGCCGTTCATAATTCGTCAGCAGGCTTTTCAGGTCCCGGAAGGCGTCCTTCAGGAAGCGCACGTTGTCACCGATGTACTGAGTTGGAGAATTGATTTCGTGAGCGATTCCGGCGGCGAGCTGACCGACCGATTCCAGTTTTTGCGCCTGAAGCAGTTGTATCCGCATCTGGTTGCGCTCGGTGATGTCCTGCATCATTCCTTCATAGCGGACTATTTTGCCGTTCTCACGAATGGCAACAGCGCTCATGGAGATCCAGGATTTGCTGCCATCCTTGCGTACAGACTCAAAATCGAAGTTCTTCACGGTTCCCGTATTCTCCATGCAGAGCTTGAATTCCTCGCGGCGTTTGGGGTCAACATAGGCGTTGCGAGCAATGTCGGCGACGCTGGCGATCAGCTCTTGGGGAGAATCGTAGCCGTAAATGCGGGCCATGGCCAGGTTTACACTCAGAACGCGGCCGCCCGGCGTACTCTGAAAGATGCCAATAATGGCATTGTCAAAGATACCGCGATACTGCTGTTCCGTCTCGCGGAGCTTATCCTCCATTTCTTTGCGCTCACTTATGTTTCGACCGATGCCCGCGATACCGGTCACCTTGCCATTGCTATCGCGCAACAGTACTTTTGTGGTAAGGACGTGAACCATGTTGCCTGTGCTATCGGGGTTAGTTTCCTCATGGTTGTATAAAGGTTGCCCCGTACGCATTAAGTTTTGCTCGTCTTCAGAGAAGACGCTGGCCAGCTCCCGCGGGTAAAAATCGAAGTCGGTTTTTCCCAGCATCTCTTCCGGCGTCTTCACCCCGTTTAAGCGCGCCAAAGAAGCATTAGCCAACACAAATCTGCCCTCGGCGTCTTTCACATACATGAAGTCCGGAACGTTGTCGATCAAGGCGCGAAGCATACCGCTGGCGATGGCTAACTCCCCAGTGCGCGCCCCAATCAGTTCCTCGAGATGGGCGCGGTGCTGTTCCAGTTCCCGTTCCGCGCATTTGCGCCCCGAGATGTCTTTCACGATTGCCATCAGATAAACTTCACCGCCCATATCGAGCTGATTCAGTGAAACTTCGGCGTCGAAGGGGGTTTTATCCGCGCGACAATGCTGCCATTCAAAGCGCACCGGCTCTTTCACGCTCAAAGCGAGATTGATATAGTCCATCGCCGCTTCCAGCGAACACCTTCCGTCAGGCTGCAGGGGCGGAGAAAAATCATTCGAGGAATGGCCGATGATTTGCTCGCGGGTGCAGCCATACATCTGAAGGGTCATTTCATTGCAGTCGATAAAGGTTCCGTCCCGCAACAGGAAAATGGCATCTCCAGCACTCTCGAACAGGGTCCGATGGCGGCGCTCGCTGATGATCAACGCCGCTTCTGTCCGCTTGCGCTCGCTGATGTCGGTGATCATGCCAAGCACGCCGCAGAACAGGTTATTGGCGTCCATGACCGGCGTCGCCGTAACCATAGTCCAAACTGAACGGCCATCCTTGTGAAGCCAGCGGCATTCGAACTGCTGGGCTACACCTTTTCGCCCGGCTTCCATTCTCGTGGCATTCTCCCTCAGTTCATCTTCAAACAGGAAGTATTCCAAGGGGCGTCCCAACATCTCGGACCTATCGTAGCCGAGCATGGAAGCCATGCGAGCATTGACATCGATGGTGCGGTAATCCTTATCGATCTGCCAGATTCCCTCATTGGAACTATTAACAATCTGCCGATGCCTTTGGTCGCTTTCTTGCAGTGCGTCTTCAGCGCGTTTGCGCTCCGTGATGTCGGCACAGAGGCCGACGTGGCCCAGGTACTCGCCGCTCGTCGAGAACATCGGCTCGGCGAACACTCCCAGGAGCCGCAATTCGCCATCGGCTCGCCGGAATCGAGCTTCCATCCTGAAGGTAGTGCGGTCGCCGACTGCGCGATCGAATTCCGCCAAGAACCCCCGCGCTTCGCCGGGGTGAACCAGCGGCGGTCTGATGGGGGCTTCAAGTTCGCCGTGCGTCATCCCGAAGAACTGACAGCATGACTTGTTGGTGAAATTAAGAACGCCCTCAGCGCTGGTCGCCCACATCATCGATGGGCAACTGTCCGCAATCATCCGGAGACGCTCCTCACTTTTGCGCAGGGTCGTATTCGCCCGTTTGCATTCTTCCTCCGGGCGCTCCGTGAGGCACGCCGGACAGTCGCAGCTTGGCGGGACCGGGGCCATTCCGTTCATTGGGACAACCTCATACGCGCGTGAGCGAATACTCTACCGGAAGTTTATCGGCAGAATACGCGTTTTCTGTAGATTGCCGGGCAGGCCACTCCAGATATTTTCGATGTATGATATTCAGCACCTAACTTGTTGGGAAGAGTGTGCCGATGAAACATATGGGACTTTGCTCTTTTTGCCATCGTTTTGGTGGCGTGCATAAGCCGCGTGAAGGCTCGGGCAGGATGATATGCCGGCTGGACGAAGCCGCGACAAGCGCCGGGAATCACAGGAACTGTGCTCACGGGACGAAGCTGAGTGCCGTTGTGGGGAGTTTGAACGATGGCCGACAAAATCCTTTTCGTGGACGACGAGCCCTCTGTCCTGGACGGCTACAGGCGAATGCTGCACCGGGAATTCGAGGTGGACACAGCCACGGGCGGGGAACATGGGTTGGATCTAATCAAGAGAACCGGTCCCTACGCCCTGGTGATCTCGGATATGAGAATGCCCGGCATGAACGGAGCCGAATTCCTGGCGAAGGCACGCCAACTGGCGCCGGAGACCGTGAGAGTGCTGCTCACCGGATATTCCGACATGAGCGCGGCCATCGACGCGGTGAATGAGGGCAACATCTTCCGCTATCTCACCAAGCCGTGCGAGAAGGAGGTTCTGGTCAAGGCGATCAATCTGAGCTTGGAAAAGTACCGTTCGGCAACCGCCGAACAACTGCTTGTCAAGAAGGCCCAATTCGTGGAACGCGCCACTTCGGATGGCGATGCCACGGAGATCTGCCTCTGGGATAACAACGAGGGCCCTACCGGTCTGCCCGGACCAACCCAGGCTAGAAGTTATTTCGCCCCGCTTCTCGGAGTTGACCTCAAATCCTATGTTGTGCTCTTCAAGATCACTATGCTGCAAACCATTGAGGAGCGTTATGGGGAAGAAGCAACAGGCTATTACCTGAACTTCGCAGCCCAATTCCTTATGCAGAGTCTGCGCCCGGAGGACCGGCTCTTCCACTGGGGCAGGGATCTCCTGATGGCGGCGGTTCGGCGCCAAATCACTCAGGGCGCCTTGCGCATGGAGGTGAATCGCCTCACGCTGAGCGGCCGCGGATTCGTGATGGAGGTGAATGGAAGGAAGATCGTGACCACCTGCCCGATCGCATTCGATCTGCTGCCGGTATCGCAGTTCCCAAGCCTCGACGAGATGATCAAGGCTTTTAATGTCCGGGCAGCTAAAGCCAATTCGATCGGCATGATCTGAATCGACGGGATTTGGCAAAGAACGCCCAGCGAATCGTAGCCGGTCGAATATGATACAGGATGCTCTCAAGGAAGGACTTCGACAATGAAATCGGTCTTGCTTGCAATCGCCATCGCGGCTGTGCCGTGCATGAGCATGGCCGCAGGCACCACTGGCAAGGTTCAGCAGGGTGTCTTGCAGGGCACAAAGGAATCTGGGCTCGCCGTATACCGCGGCATTCCGTTCGCCGCCCCTCCGGTGGGTGAGCTGCGCTGGCGTGCTCCGCAACCTGCGGCCAGGTGGGAGGGAGTGCGCCCCGGCCGGGAATGCTGATGGGGACAAACGTCGCTCCCATCGTGTTCAAAAGCGTCAAGATGAAGGACAAGCGATCCGCAACGGTGACCAGCTCAAGCGGGCGGGGTTCGAGATCTTTGTCCCTGTCAAGTTCGAGCCGTGAGGCCGTGTGGCGCGCCTTTGTGGGCCGGACGACAGATTCAAAAGATTGGAATGTGCCGAAACATATTGTCGGCACTATAGGTGCTTTCCCAGTTATTGCTCGTGCCTCTTCCCGAACCAATCGGTCTTCGCGCAAGCTGGCCTTGCATACGGGCTTCAGGATAAGAACAGAATCAGAAAGAAACGCGGCGATGGAGAGGTCATCCTTCCAGGGTTACCGCCCCGGAAGGATGCTTCTTTCTCGCCGCGTACATGGAGGCTACGAGGATGACAGGCGCGCACGGAGGATTGAGTGCTCCTGCATCCTGTTGTTTCGGCGATGCGTTTGCCGCCGACCTGCAACGTCAACGATGTCTTTCCGGCTCACCCGCAGAGAGCCGCAGCCTTACTGTCCGGATTGGGTCGCGCCTTCCAACACCAGACTGACGCTGTTCAGGTGAATGATGTCCAGAACGGTGACTCCGCCTTGAGTATGGGTCTCCAACCCGGAGTTGTTCTTCCCGTCGACCTCTCTTGCCGAAAAGGTGACAACGGGTTTCTCATTCTGAGTCAGAGTAACCTGAACGCTCGATCCGGAACCTGTCCAGGCCAGTTTGTAATCGCCCGCGGGAAGCTGTGTCGATCCCACTTGCACAGCCCACGGGATGGTCACGGTTTGGGGCTTCTTGCTGGCAACAGCGGGCGCAGCAAACAGAACGAGCATCAATGCAAAAGCATAGAAACGCTTCATGTGGTTCTCCTCGATTGCCCCGCGCCTTCATTCCCTCGCATGAGGCAATGAGAGGATTACACTACGGCATGTTGTTTTTGAAGCTTAAGAATTCTTAAGCGGTAGGTTGTCTGCGTAGCTCAAGAATCCTCGATGCTTTCGAAGCGCTCAGCATCGACAGGGCCAATTCGCGTCACTTCGGAAAGGGAGCCGTCGAGAGCGGAATCGCAATTCGCACGCGGAGACCGGGCGATGCATTCTCTGCGGTGATCGTGCCATCGTGCACTTGCACGGCTTGTTTCGCGATCGATAAGCCCAGCCCCGATCCTCCACCCATCGCAACGCGCGCCTCCTCAACCCGGAAGAATGGATCAAATATCCGTGTAAGCGCGTCCTCGGGAACGCCTGGGCCATAGTCGCGGATGGCAATGGTCGCGGCACCCGAATCTTCAGCGAGGTGAACATCGATGGTGGAAGATTCCGGTGAATAGCGAATCCCATTGCGCAGCACATTCTCGATTGCGCGCCGCAGCAGTTCACGATTGCCCAGAACCTGACCGGCGAGCCGGCCATGGACTGCGATGCGGCAGCCGCGAATCTCAGCTTCCACTTGGCAGTCGCGCACGACTTCATCGACGATCTCCGCGGCGTTCGCGATCTCCGCGCCCCGAACCGCGGGATCGCATTCGATAACGGTGATCTCCACGATATCGGCCACCAGCAAGGCAATCCGGTCCACATCCCGCTCGATGCGATCGAGCGCCGCATTGCTGTCCGCGGATGTTCTGGCCAGCTTCACGGCGAACTTCAGCCGTGCAAGCGGCGATCTAAGTTCATGCGATATGTCCCCCAGCAGCCTTCGCTCGCTGACAATCAGCCGCTCCAAGCGTTCCGCCATCTGATTGAACGAACGCCCCAATTGTCCAATCTCATCTTGTCGCCTGCTATGCACGCGGGTGGACAGATTGCCCTGCCCGAATAGCGCAATGGAAGATGCTATCTTGCGGATAGGCGACACCACGCCGACCGAAGCAAGCCAGCACAGAGCGCCGGTGGCGGCAATCACCAGGAAATAAAACGGAAGAAACGTCCAGATATGCGGCCGGTCGAGAAGGCCCACGGCGGCAATCCAATACTTCCCGTCCGCCGATCGGTGAGATCTGATGTAATGGCCATCCGCTCGGGTGCGCCATTGGGTGCGTGCAGGCGGGGGCAACAAACTGACTCTGCTTTCACCGGACACCATATCTACACCGTGCGAGTCGAGTAAATAATGCGACGATCCTCCAAAGACGCGATCCAGCCTTGTCAGATCGTCCTTGAGGGCCTTCGGCCCGCCGCTCGTCAATGCTCCGCGCGCACTCTCCAGTTCTAACTCGTCGATACGGTCGAAGGCAGGATCGATGGACTTCTTCTGCATCCGATCCGAGATCGCGTGAAATACCAGAAAGGAAAGCGATAGTGTCATCACCATTGCCAGCAACACGCCGTAATAGATAGACTTCATGGGCAATGACTTAATCCGCTCCGGTAAATACATACCCAACTCCCCTGACTGCGCGAATCAGTTTTCGACCGCGTTCCAGCTTCTTGCGCAAATGACTGATATGGACATCGAGAAAGCGGTCGTAGGGCGTTGCTTCGCGTTCGAACAGAGCTACCGTGATCTCATCTCGCGTGACAATACGGCCTGCGGAGCGCATCAGCATTTCCAACAGGTTGAACTCCACCGCCGTCAGCTCCACCGCCGACCCCGCCACTTGCACCTCGCGTGTCGTGGCGTTGACCTGGATATCGCCGATGTTTAAAAATGTGCCGGCTTTCCAGAGCGGAGTCGCGGAGCGGCGCAGCACAGCACCGATCCGCGCCAGCAGCTCATCCGGATCAAAAGGCTTGGGAAGATAGTCGTCGGCTCCCGTGTTGAGGCCGAGGATCCTGTCGCGCTGCTGCGCCCGCGCGGTCAACATGATCACGGGAAGATCCTTTCTCCGCCGCAATTGTTGCAGCAGCGTGAGGCCATCGATAGCGGGCAGCATGACATCGAGAATCGCCAGATCGTATGCTCCGTCGAGCGCACAGGCCAAGCCATTCCGGCCGTCGTAGGCACAATCCAGACGATGGCCGGCCTGAGCGAAGAACTCCTTCATCATCCCGCACAATTCCCGATCGTCGTCGACGCGCAAGAGCGATAGTTGCTTTTCCGCAGTTTCCATCTCAACTGCCCAGGACCCGGCGGGCTTTGAGCAATCCCCTTCGTTTCCTAAGTCTCGCACAGATCAAATCAGCGGCGACACGCTTAACAAATCTTAAGATTAGCTGCGAACCGGATGTAGGGCGGGAGATCCTTCCTGGCCGGGAATGCAGAAGGACAATCCTCGATGCATTAGAATGGTGACTGCTTTGGGGCGAGAGGGTTGGGGGCAGGCTCTTCCGCCCTATCGGCGGAAGGCTTGGTGCGTGCGATGGATGCGGGTGAATCAAGCAGATTACAAGGGATTTTCGCGCCGCTTCTGGTTCCCCTGGACGAACGGGGCCAGGTGAACGAACCGGAGTTTCGCCGCTTCGTTTCCTGGTTGATCGAACGCGGCGTGCATGGCCTGTACCCGAATGGTTCGACGGGCGAGTTCACGCGCTTCACGCCGGCAGAACGGCGCCGGATCGTCCAGGTGGTGGCGGAGGAGTGCGGCGGCCGCGTGCCCATTCTGGCCGGCGCGGCGGAAGCGAACGTGAGCGAAACGCTTTCCGCGTGCCAAGCCTACGCGGAGATGGGCGCGCGCGCGGTAGCCATCGTGGCGCCGTTCTACTACAAGCTGACTCCCGAGTCGGTCTATGCGTACTTTGCAGAAATCGCCCGCCATTCGCCCATCGACATCACCTTGTACAACATTCCGGCCTATGCCAGCCCCATCGATGTGCCCACCATTCGCCGCCTGGCCTGCGAATTCCCCAGGGTGATCGGAATCAAGGATTCCTCTGGCGACCTGGGCTTCATGATGCGGCTGATTTCGGCGGTGCGCCCGCATCGCTCGGATTTCTCCTTTCTCACCGGATGGGAAGCGGTCCTGGTTCCCATGCTGACGATCGGCTGCGATGGCGGTACGCATGCTTCCAGCAACGTGGTGCCGGAGATCACTCGCCGCATGTACGATCTGTTTCGCTCCGGAGATGGCGCCGCGGCCATGCAATGGCAGTTCCGGATTCTGGAACTGTTCGACGCAATGCTCAATCCGTGGGAGTTTCCGGACGGATTCCGGGCAGCGGCCGGATTGCGCGGTTTCCATTTCGGCAGGGGGCGGCAGCCCCAAACCAGCGCGCAGCGCGCCGATCATGCTTTGCTTAGTTCCACTCTCCAGTGCCTTCTGGCGGATTTCGAGCTGGTGGAACGGCCCGCAGGCGGTTGCACGGTGCGGAGCGGGGATACTGCGCAGGATATGGTGAAGCAGGTGGTCGTCAACGTCATGCATGAACTCAAGAAGCGGGGTGCGTTCTGATCGAGGCGCTTGCCCTGATCGAGATTGGCGGCTGGTCGCCGGCCATGGTTGTGCTCGACGCCATGGAAAAGTGCGCCAACGTGCGCCTCCTCCAGACCGAGTTGAACGACGCTCCCGGAGTCTGCATGAAGCTGCGCGGGGCCATCGGCGATATTGAGGCCGCCGCGCGAGCCGCCGGGGAGACCGCCAGCACCATGCACGCCCCTCTCATCGCGCACCTGATCCCGCGTCCATCCGAGCATGCCCGCCCGGCCTATGAAGCGGAGCCGGATTTCAACCCCCTCATCGAACAGCCGTCAGTCCAGAGACCGGAGAATCTTATGAGCGATCAAGCCAACTTTGCCGTGGGCCTCATCGAGACGCAGGGCTTCACCGCCGTATTCGAGGCCATCGACACAGCACTGAAGACCGCGGCTGTGGAGGTGCTGGCGCGAGAAAAGCTCGGCGGAGGGTACATCGCGGTACTCATCAAGGGAGATGTCGCTTCCGTTCGCGCGGCCGTGGAAGCGGGAAAAACCAAGGTGGAAGGTCTCGGCCGCCTGGTCGCCGCTCACGTCATTCCCAATCCCAGCAAGGGCGTTCTTTCCCTCTTGCCCAAGTAGCGCCATCCTCGTCGGACCCACTCGCCCCGAACTTTCCATATCCAGGATTGCGGGGAGATCGCGGTCTTCCCGATCGGTCTTCAGCGGTTTCCGCTCTGACGGGCGGCCAAAATGAACCGCGAATGGGGCTGTCATTGGCGGAAATGAAAAGCCTTGACAGTTCAAAACCGCACCCTGTATATCAATAGCGAAACTTTACTAGGAGGGAAATCGATGACGCGCGAGGTGGACCGCCGCACCGTGCTGAAGGCGATCGGTTCAGTCGCCGCTGGAATGGCCCTGTCAAGCGCCGGCTTTGCAGAGCCATCCTCGCTCCCTGGGATCAAGCCTCTTCGCGGGCTTTTTCCCATCGGCCAGACTCCATTTACGCAAGACGATAAGCTGGACTTCGATTGCCTGGCTGCCGAGGTGAAGTTCTGTAACCGGGCGTCGGTCCCCGGGTTCATCTGGCCGCAGATCGCAAGCGGTTGGTCGACAATGTCCACCAGCGAGCGCTTGGCCGGGGCGGAGGCGATCCTGGCGGCGGGCAAAGGCGGCAAGACCGCGTTGGTGATCGGAGTGCAGACCCAGAACAACGATCTGCCAGGCGCCATAGCCTTCGCTCGGCATGCGGCCAAGAACGGCGCCGACGCCATCTGCTCGCTTCCTCCCGCGGGTGACGATGCAACCTTGCTGAGTTACTACAAGGCCATCGGCAATGCTACGGATCTCCCCTTGTTCGTCCAGACCATCGGCGATATGTCTGTGGATTTGATCGTCGAAATGTTCCGCTCCATCCCGACCATGCGGGTGGTCAAGGACGAGGCCGGCGATCCTTTGGCGCGAGTTACCGAGATCCGGCAGAAAACGGGTGACAAGCTTGGCGTCTTTGCCGGCAAAGGCGTTCGACTCATGATCGATGAGATGCAGTTAGGGTTCGCCGGATACTGTCCCGTTGTCGCGCTTGCGGATGTCTATCAGCAGGCCTTCGAACTCTATGAACAAGGCAAGGCTCGGGAAGCGTTCGATATGTTCGGCAGAATATTGGCATTCGATTCCATCTCGCACGCGGATCAGTATCTGCTAGTGGCGCGCGGCATCTTCAAGGAGAGCACCAAGTCCCGCCCGATGCCCGGAATGGGCAACCCCGCCAACAAGCCGGGGCCGCTGACCCAAGACGATAAGAAGGCCGTGCTCAAGGCGCTCGACACCTACTTGAAGCCTTACCTGCGCGGCTGAATCGACGATCGACAACCTGCACACCCGGCCCATCGAGGGAGTAAACACATGAATTCCGAATTCGATTTGTATAACCGCCGGCAGGTTCTTGCGGGCGTCGCCGCATTGACGATATGTACCGGCGATCTTATGGCCAAAACACCCCCACCGGCTACGGACCTGCGGCGGAATCTGACCAAGGACAATATCGACGCGTGGATGAACGAATTATCCAACTGGGGCCGCTGGGGAAAAGACGACCAGGCGGGAACGGTCAATCTGATCACGCCGGCGAAGCGGCGCCAGGCGGCGGCTCTGGTGAAGGATGGCCTTTCCATCTCCATGGCGCTTGACGCGGATATTCCTCTGCAGGGTCAGGATGTGCCCGCTCAGGCGCCGGGCGCGCGCCCGCGCTTCACCTGGGAACATGTGATGATGCGCGACGGACAGAACATGAAGACTCCCAGCGGCTATGCCGTCGATAGCTACAAGGTGACATTTCACGGGAACAACACGACCCATCTGGATGCTTTGTCGCACTTCATCTTTGAAGGTCATATCTACAACGGATTCCCGGCCGAGACAATCACCAAATGGGGAGCGACGAAGAACGACGTGATGCCGTTCAAGGACGGGTTTCTGACGCGCGGCATTCTGGTCGATATGCCGCTGCTGAAAGGCATGCCTTACATGGGTGACGACGAAGCCATCTTCCCGGAGGATTTGGAAGCCTGGGAGAAGAAAGCCCGCCTGAAGATTGGAAGCGGCGATTGCGTCCTGATCCGGACGGGGCGCTGGGCGCGGGTCAAGGAGAAAGGCGATCTGGACCTCAACGTAAAGGCTCCCGGCCTCTACGCTACCTGCGGGAAATGGTTGAAGGACCGCGATATTGCGCTGCTGGGAAGCGATGTTGTGCAGGACGTGAGGCCGTCGCGCGTTGAAGGAGTAAATCAACCGATCCACCAGATGTTTCTTGTCGCCGTCGGAACGCCGCTGATCGACAACTGCAATCTGGAGAGAGCCAGTCAGGCCGCTGCGGAACGGCACAGGTGGGAGTTTATGTTCAGTGTGGCTCCGCTGCGCGTGCCCGGCGGCACCGGTTCCCCGTTTAACCCGATCGCCACGTTTTAGCAAGGTGATTGCTTCGACCGGCCTTTCGCGGCTTGCCTGTGGTCAAGCGGATTCTTATCGTTTTCGCTCCCACCCGACCGAGGAGTTGAACTTGAGTAGGCCTCTCCGTTCCGCATGGCCCCGCCTGTTGCCATCGCTGGCGCTGGCGCTCGCGTATGGCTGTGCGGGGTTGGCGGGATGGGCGCGGGGTGCGGACAGCCCTAACCCGCAGCCGGCGCAGGCGCAGGAGGCGCCAAAGCTGTTTACGAGGACTTGTACCCTATGCCACGGCGCGGATGCGCGAGGCACGGATCGCGCCCCGTCGCTGCTGAATTCCGCCAAGCTAAGGGGCATGACCGACAGCAATATCGCGAATCTGATCCGCAAGGGCAAGGACAAGATGCCGGCCTTTCCATTGCCGGCGGATGACATCGATGCACTTACTCGCTATGTGCGATCCTTGAGCCCGATTGAAACGGAGACCGCCGTTAGCGGCGATGCGAAGGCAGGAGAGCGTATATTCTTTGGCGGCGGACAGTGTGCTGCATGCCACATGGCGCGGGGCCGTGGGATTCCGAATGGGCCGGATCTTTCCAACATCGGGCGCAGGCTGAAGCCGGAAGAGTTGAAGCAGTCGCTGCTCGACCCGGATGCAAAGATTGCCGACGGCTGGGGTGTGGTCGCCGCCAGACTGGCCGATGGAACAACGCTGCACGGCTTTGCGCGCGCCCAGGGCAGCCATGACTTGGTCCTGCAAACCAATGACGGCAAGTTACACCTGCTGCTTGACAACGAATACACGGCGCTCGTCCAAGACAAGCACTCCGCGATGCCTGCCTACAAGGGAACGGTGGACGAGCAGCGGGACCTGGTTGCATTTTTGAGCGGCCTCAAAGGGGCAGCTCCGGGACCGCCGGCAGAGCCGCAAACACCGGCTACCCAGGGGGAGATTGAGGAGATACTCCATCCGAAGAAAGGTGACTGGCCGACTTACAACGGCAGGCTGGATGGCAACCGCTTTAGCAAGCTGGAGCAGGTCGATCTTACCAACGTTCAAAAGCTCCAACTGCAGTGGAGTTACTCGATCCCTTTCAATGGACTGGAGACGACGCCGATCGTTGCCGGCGGAGCGGTGTATGTGACCGGGAATAATCAGGTCTATGCGCTGAGCGGCAGGACGGGGCGCGAGATTTGGCGATACGAACGGCCAAAGAGCGCAGGGACAGCCATCGCGGGGGATGCTGCCATTGGCGTCAATCGCGGCGTCGCCGTGCTGGGAGATCGCATCTTCTATCTCACCGACGATGCGCATCTGATTGCGCTGCATAGGTTGACCGGCGCTCTGCTCTGGGACGTGGATACTCCACAAGGCGCAAAGGGCCTGTATGGAGGAACAGCGGCGCCGCTGGTTGTGGGCGATCTTGTCGTCACGGGGGTCAGCGGCGGCGACAACGGGATTCGCGGATACGTCGCGGCCTACAAGGCTGCAACCGGAGATCTCGCGTGGAAGCTATTCACCATTCCAGAGCCGGGTGAGACGGGGCCGGCAGCAGAGACATGGAAGGGAACGGCCCTCGCGCTGGGCGGCGGCGCAACCTGGCTGAGCGGCAGCGCGGACACGGAGTCGAATGTTCTGTATTGGGCCGTCGGCAACCCGCACCCGGATACGGACGGCGATGAACGGATCGGCGCAAACCTTTACACCAACAGCGATCTGGCCATCGACTTGAAGACCGGGAAGATGCTTTGGTATTACCAGTTCACTCCGCACGATCTTCACGATTGGGACGCCAATCAGCCGATTGTGCTGGTGGATGCGAAGTGGAAGGGACAGGATCGCAAGTTACTTTTACATGCCAACCGCAATGGCTTCCTGTATGTTCTGGACCGGACAACGGGCAAGCCGCTGCTGGCCGGCAAAATGGTGAGGAAACTGAATTGGGCCAGCGGAATCAGCGAACAGACATGGACGCCGCAACTGCTTCCGGCCAACGAAACGAGCATGCAGGGAACAGTGACGTGTCCCGCCGTGCGCGGCGCCACCAACTGGTATTCGACGGCCTACAATCCTGACACGCATCTCTATTACGTGATGACGGTGGAGGACTGCACAACTTATGTCAAAGCGGAGGACGCGGGCTATCGCCGATACAACAATCCCCTCGATCCCGCGCAGAAGATTCTGCGCGCGTTCAATATCGAAACCGGCAAAGAGGCTTGGCGGATTGTCTTGCCTGGGCCGGTGCAATCGAATTACTCGGGCGTGTTATCGACGCATGGCGGCCTGGTGTTCTTCGGGGAGAGCAGCGGAGGTTTTGCGGCAGTGGATGCGCGCACGGGGAAATACCTTTGGCACTTCGAGACCAATCATGCGATCAAAGCTTCTCCAATGACTTACGCGATCGCCGGCAAGCAATACGTTGCCATCGCGTCGGGACCGAACATTCTTTCCTTCGCTCTGCCCAGGTAGTCTCTTGAATCCGGATCGCCAGGCGGAATGAAGGATGGTTGCCTTTGTAGCATCGAGGATGAAACGGCTCAGGCACAAACCCGGAATAGGAGATTGACATGAATGCAAAGACATCGCGACGCGGTTTTCTGGCCAGTTCAACTGGATTCGCGGCGGCCGGATTCGCATCACTCGCCAACCCCATCGCGGCCGCGGCCCAATCGGTGGGGGTGAAGGCGGGCGACCTTTCCGATTTAACGATCAAGGATGTCAAGGTCTATGTGACGGACATCAGCAAGCTGCATAAGCTGAACAGCCCGGAGACGGGCGAGCTGGTCTCGGTGGTCACCGCAAGCGGCATCGAGGGCAATTACACGCTCGGCGATCGCAATGCGACGACCGGGTGGCTGGAATGGGCCAAGGGCGTACTGCTGGGCAAGAGCATCGTCGATCTTCTGCCGACGCTGACATCGACTACCGGCATGAAGGGTCCCGCGGGGTTCGATGCGCCAGCTCCGAGGGGGCCGGGGATGTATGGCGGAGGACCGACTGGGCCGGGGATGGGTCCGGCCTTCGGCGGCCCGGCTCTTGCGGGATCGGGGCTGTCGACGCGCGGCGGCGGCGCGTGGCCGAACTACTACACTGCCGCGGCGGATGTGTGCATGTGGGACATCCTTGGCAAAGCAGTTAACAGGCCTATCTATAAGATCCTCTCCGGCGGCACGCCGGCCAAAGACAAGCTGATGGCCTATGCCAGCTCGTTGCACCTGCCCACCGTGGAAGACTATGTGCCCGACGCGTTGAAGGCTAAGAGCCTCGGGTACAGGGCCTACAAGATTCATCCCGGCGGCGGCCAGCACGCCACGGGCCCGGCGATTCCAAGTTATATCGGGCACATGGAGGAACTGCGCGAAGTGCGCAAGGCGGTGGGCGACGAGTTTGTGCTCATGCACGATCCGGTGCAACGTTATGGACGCTTCGAGGCAATGACGGTTGGCCGCCTGCTGGATGAGTTGAACTATGCGTGGTTCGAGGACCCGATTCGCACGACAGATCAGGAAGGCCTCATCCAGTTATGCGCGGCGTTGAACCTTCCCATCCATGTGGGCGAGTTCATTTATTCGATTGCGGATTTCGCCGAGTACATCAAGCGCGATGCGCTGGACGTGGTTCGCCTGATTGCCGACAACGTGGGCGGAATCTCCGGCGCGATGCGCGTCGGCCTGCTGGCCGATGCGCATGGACTCGAGTGCACGCCGCATAATTGGGGAAATACCGGCGATATGGCGCTGCACTTCCATGTGGAGTTGGCGCTGCCGAATTCCTACTGGTTCGAGATGCCCTTTCCCGCCGAGTATGCCGACCGGCCGTACTACAAAGACAAGATCCGCATCGATAAGGATGGGTTTGTGCAAGCACCGACGGCTTCGGGCCTGGGCTATCCAATCGACCACGACGCCTTGGATAACATGACTAAACGAATCGACCGGTAACTCAGTGCGGATGATGGAGGCAACCAGTGAGAGACAAGACATCGCGGCGCGACTTTTTCGGAGTTACGGCCGGATTCGCGGCATCCACGGCTGCCTGCGGCCTGGCCGTCCTCGCCGACCCCATTTCGGCGGCGGCTGAGACCGTGGGCGTGAAGGCGGGCGATCTTCCCGACCTGACGATCAAGGAAGTAAAGGTCTACGTCACGGACCTGACCGGCTATCGCAGCTTGAACGGCGAGCGGGGCGAACTTGTCTCCATCGTCACCGAGAGCGGCATCGAGGGGAACTACACTCTGGGCAACCGCAATCCGACGGCGGGCTGGCTGGATTGGGCCAAGCCAACGCTGGTGGGAAAGAGCGTGGTCGATCTGCTCCCAGTGCTAACTTCGACCTCCGGCTTGCGCGGGAGTTACGGCTTCAACGGTCAACTCAATGGATCTCCCGGTCCTCGCTATCAGGGTGGCAACAGCTTCCATCGCCCGCCGGGGCGCGGCAATGGCTCGGCCTTCGATACGGACGCTGTTGGCGGCGGGCTGATGACGCGCGGCGGAGGTCAGTGGCCGAATTGGCATGCGGCGGCCGCGGATATTTGCATGTGGGACATCCTGGGCAAGGCTGTGAATCGGCCCATCTACAAGTTGTTGAGCGGAGGCTGCGGCGGCAGCAAGGACAGATTGGCGGCCTATGCAAGCTCCACGCATCATCCGGCTATCGAAGACTACGCGCCGGAGGTGGTGAAGGCCAAGTCGGAGGGATTCAAGGGCTACAAGATTCATCCTGGCGGAGGCGAGCACGTCACAGGTTCGGCAATCCCCGCTTATATCGGGCACATGGAAGAGATCAGACAGGTGCGCCAGGCCGCGGGGGATGAGTTTATTCTGGCGCACGATCCGGTGCAGTTATACAACCGCTATGAGGCGATGAAGGTCGGCCGCCTTTTGGATGAGTTGGACTACGCCTGGTTTGAAGATCCCATCCGCACAACCGACATGGACGGGTTGATCGAGCTGGCCGCGGCGCTGAGTTTGCCGCTGCATGTGGGCGAGTTCTTGTACTCGATTTCGGACTTTGCCGAGTACATCAGCAAACGCGCTCTGGATGTAGCGCGGCTGATTGCAGACAACGTGGGCGGGATCAGCGGATCGATGCGGGTTGGGCTGCTCGCAGACGCATTCGGCCTGGAGTGCACGCCGCATAACTGGGGCAATACGCTGGACCTCGCGGTGCATTTCCATCTGGAGCTTGCGCTGCCCAACGCAGCCTGGTTCGAAGTGCCCTATCCTCCGGAACTGTCCGACCATCCGTACTTCGATTTCAAGTTCCGCCCTGACAAGGATGGCTATATCTACGCGCCGGCCGCGCCTGGGATTGGGTATCCGATCAATCGCGGCGAATTGGACAGGTTGACCAAGCGCATCGATCGTTGATGGATGGCCGGTTATCTTCATGCGGAAGCATGGAAACAGCCAGCCGGTAAGTTGAACGCAGGAAGATAGGCACGCAATGAAGTTGAGGCCGGACGGATCGCAAAGTAGTTCATTGCCGATACGCTACCTGTTAGTGCTTTGGCTTTTCGTCATGAGCGCGGTGGCCTATCTGGACCGGACGAATATTTCGATAGCAGGGCTTCAAATCGGCCGCGAGTTCGCGATCGACAATGTGCATCTGGGTTGGGTCTTCGGCGCATTTCTCATCGGTTACGCCAGCTTTCAAGTGCCCGTGGGGCTGCTTGCCAGACGGCTCGGCCCGCGGCTGGTTTTGAGTCTCGGTTTCGCTTGGTGCAGCGTCTCCGCGGTGCTGATGGCGCTGGTTCCTTCGACGGTTCGCGGCGCGCTGCTGATTCTGGTGCTGGTGCGCTTTACCCTGGGCGCCGGCGAGGCCGCCATGTACCCCGCCGCCAGTCAGTTTGTGGGGCGCTGGTTTCCCGTGGGTGAGCGTGGCAAGGCCAATGGACTCATCTTCGCCGGAGTTGGCATCGGTGCCGGCCTGACTCCTCCGCTGGTCACTGCGATCGTTCTGCAGCACGGATGGCGGGCGTCCTTCTGGTTCAGCGCGGCGGCGGATGCGGTGGTGTGCCTGGTGTGGTACATGGCCTCCCGCGATACCCCTGAAGAACATCCTCTGGTTGGAAGCGCGGAAAAGGCCGTGATTAGCGAACAACGGAGCCGGCCCGATCGAGAGGTTCGGCCAGGCGGCTCCGCTCATGGCGGCAAAACCCCGATTCCCTGGGCGAGAATCTTCACCAGCAAGGCGGTTGCTGCGCTGACGTTGAGTTATTTCGCGTTTGGCTATGTAGCCTGGATATTCTTCGCGTGGTTCTACACCTATATGGTGCAGGCGCGAGGGCTCAACCTCAGGGCCAGCGCGGCCTTCTCCATGCTGCCGTTCATCGCGATGACGATCGGCTGCCTTGGCGGAGGCGTGGTCAGCGATGGGATCGCCGCCCGCTGGGGCCTGCGCATGGGACGCTGCCTGTTGCCCGCGCTCTCTCTTAGCGTCACGGCGGTTCTGCTGGTGCTTGGAGCACGGGCTCACAGCCCGGCCGCCGCCGGACTGGTGCTGGCATGTGGCGCGGGCGTCCTCTACATGTCGCAGAGCGGTTTCTGGGCGGTTACGGCCGACATCTCCGGGGAATTCGTCGGCGTGGTTTCGGGCCTCATGAATATGGGTGGACAGGCCGGCGGAGCCAGTACGGTTGTTCTGGCCCCGCTGATTGTCGCGCACTTTGGGTGGGAGATGCCGTTTGTGGCCGCTGCCTGCATCGCGGCGCTGGGCGGGGTGGCGTGGATGACCATCGACCCGGCGAAGGTGGGCGCAAATCTCATGCCAATTCAGGAGAAGGGAATCCGGTGAGCTTGTCAATCATGAAGGATCCGATCGAGATCGAACACAGACACTCCTCATGGCAATTAGGCGCGGCAAAGGCAATGAAGTCGCTCAGAGATTTCCGGCCTTTCCGCATGAAGAACAACCCTTCCAGCCCCGCAAAAGCCACGCAGCGGGAAGCATGCACAAAGCCGCCCGGGCAAACTCGATCGGGCATATACTGGGGCGAAGCCGCCCAAACAACCAAGCGACTGCGGATGAAATGATCCAGCGGCTCGCAGAATCGTTTCAGAAAGGTGTTGAGATCATGAGAAACGGCCATTTTACTTCGCGAAGAGATTTCCTGAAGACTTCCATGCTGAGCGGCGTTGCCGCGGCGGCGGCCTCGCGCCTTCCCTCGGCATGGGCCGACGCCCCTTCCGCGGGCACAGCCAACATTACAAGCCGTGTCGCGATTGCCGCGGGCGACGATCGCGCCAACCTGGCGTTCAAGGCGCTGCAGCCGTTTAAGAAAGAGATCGCAGCGGCCATCGGCAACAAACGCGTCGTCATCAAGCCAAACAACGTCATCACTACCGTCCCGCTCAGCGCCAGCCACGCCGACAATCTGGAAGGCATCCTCGAATTCTTGAAGTCCATCGGCAAGAAGAACGTCGTCATCGCCGAGTCGCCGGCAAACGGTCCGGCAATGGACGGCTTCTCCAACTTCGGCTACACCAAATTCGTGGATAAGTACGGCGTCAAGTTGGTGGACCTCGACAAGGACGAATTCGAGGTATTCCAGTGCATCGACCAGAAGGATTTCCAGCCGCATCCCTGCCGCATGGCGAAGACCATGATGGGCCCGGATAACTTCGTCATCTCCGCGGCCAAGCTGAAGACGCACGATCTGGTGGGGATTACGCTCTCGCTGAAGAACGTGGTCGTCGGCGCGGCGCTTAAAGATGCGGTCGGCAAACCCATGAGCGGCAAGCGCCTCACCCATGGCGGAGGCACTTACGGCATCAATTACAACCTCTTTGCCCTTTCAGCCAAACTGCACCCGCACCTGGCGGTGATCGACGGGTACGAAGGCATGGAGGGCACCGGCCCGGTGCATGGCACGCCGGTTGAGCAGAAAGTCTGCATCGCTAGCATGGATTGGCTTGCCGCCGACCGCGTCGGGGCGGAGATGATGGGCGTCGACTTCAGCAAGATCGGTTACCTGACCTATTGCGCCCAGGCGGGCGACCGGGGGCAAGGGGACTTGAGCAGGATTGAGATCCTCGGTCCGCCGATCAAGGACCACGCAAAGACCTATCAACTGCCGAAGCAATGGGACCAGATCACGAGTTGGCAGAAGCCGGTGGCGGCCAGCTGACGGCCTTTTGTTTCCGCCAGCCGGTTTCACCTGATGGCAGAAGTTTCGATCCGGTGCGTTGCCCCTGCATTGCGCCGGTAACAGGATGTGTGTGCGGTGCAAGAGGCGCTTCCAAACACGATTGACGCACGCACAATTTGAACGAGTCAGTTACAGAGCGGAGATTCCCGATGAGGACTGTCTTCAAGATCCTTCTTTTCCCGTTGCTGACCACGGCGATGCTGGCGCAGCGCCCGTGGCAGGAGATTACTGTCCCGTCAGTGGCCGAGGCAGCCGCGAACTTCAAAGCCCCGCCGCGCGAGTATGGCGCTATCCAGCCGTTTGCCAGTTGGAACGGCGCCGACCCCCAGGAAGTGAGGGCGAGGATCGTGCGCGACTTCGACCGGCTCTCGGCAAACGGCATCTTCATCGTGAACCTTTCGCCGGGGCGCAGGGCGCCGGGCGAAGGCAAGTACCTTTCGCCGGAGCACATGGACCAGGTGAAGTTCACCGTAGCCGAGGCGGCCAAGCGCAATATGCGGCTGTGGATTCAGGACGAGTCGGATTATCCCAGCGGCTTTGCGGGCGGCTATATCGGCGAGCGGTATCCGGAGTTGGGGATGCAGGATATCGTCGCGGATATCGAGGTGCGCGTGCAGCCCGGCCAGACGCTAACGATGCCAGTGCCCAGGGACACGCTGGCGATCATGGCCATCGAGACCGACACCAACCAGAAGATCAAACAGGTGATTCCGATCCCGGTGCCGGCGGACTTCCAGCTCAAGTGGCTGACCCCGGCCGAGGGCTCGACGCCGCGTGAGCCCCATTACAATTGGCGGGTTCAGTTTGTGCGCCACGTCTACCTCAGCTCGCCGACGCGGAACTTCAATCGGGCGGACGGAACGCGGGCGAAGGACGCGACCTACTCGCTGATCGACTACCTCGATCCCAAGGCTACGGACGCGTTTCTCTCGATCGTGCATGAGACCTACAGAAAGGCGGTTGGCGACCAGTTCGGCAAGATCGTGCTGGGCTTCTTCGGCGATGAGCCGGACTGGAGCAACGGGATCCCCTGGACGCCGGCACTGCTGGAGCAGTTCAAAGCGGAGAAGGGCTACGATCTGACGCCCTATATCCCGCAGTGGTTCTCGCACAAGCCGACGGAGCAGTCGCAGCGGGCGAGCGCGGACTACTACGACGTATGGAGCGGCATTTTCCGCAGCTCGTTCTTTGGCGAGCAGGCGGCCTGGGCGAACAAATACAACGTGGAGTACCTGGTCCATCTGAATCACGAAGAGACCATGCTGGCGCTGGAGCACAGCGAGGGCGACTACTTCCGCGACGAGCGCTATGTGCAGGTGCCGGGAATCGACAACCTGGATCAGCTGGTTCCGGACGCGGTGCACCGGCCCGACGGCGTGTGGAACATCAACAACAACTTTCCCAAGCTGGCGTCTTCCGCGGCGCACCTGTTCGGCAAGCCAAAGGTCTGGGCCGAAGAGGGCGGCGGAGTGGGGATCGACGGCAAGTATCAGTTGGATTTTCAAGCCGTGCGCGGGGTCAACGCGCTGCAGCTCCGGGTTCCCATTCTACGTCCTGGCGGCGGCGAGGCCTCGGCAGGACCACCGCCGGAGATACCGCCGCAGGCCGCGATGATTGCGTGGTATGCCAACCGCGCCGGCTATTTGATGGCCATCGGACGGCCGGCGGCCCAGGTCGGCTTGTACCATCCCGGCAACAGCATCTGGATGGGCGGCGAAGACGCGCAGGATGCCGACCGCAGCACCACCAAGCTGGGTTGGGAATTGTTCGAGCACCAGGTGGATTGGGATTATTTCGACGAGCAATCTCTGAGCGAGGTGGCCACTCTGGAGGATGGCGGGTTCAAGAACCTCAGCGGCCAGGTTTACAAGGCGATCGTATTGCCCTCGATGACGGTCGTGACGCGGACCGGCCTCGAACGCCTGCGCGCTTTTGCGAAATTGGGCGGCAAGGTGATCTTCGTGGGCAAGACGCCGCGAATGGTCGTGGACCGGACCTTCATGGATGCCAAGGATGTGCCCGACCTGAGCTTCGCCACCCTGATCGAGCCCTCGGGCGAGATAACGCCGCGGGTGCTTACAGCGCTTCCTTCTCCGGATGTGAAGCTGGATGCGGATCTTCCCCGGCTCACGTACACGCACCGGGCATGGCGCGATGGCGACATGTACTACTTCTTCAATGAGAGCGACAAGCCCGAGTCGCGTATGGCCACCATCGCGGGACACGGCAAGGCGCAGGCCTGGGACTTGGGCACGGGTGAGATTCATCCCATGGCGGGCGCGACTTATGACGGGGATGCAGTTCGGATTCCACTGGTGCTCGGACCGTATGAAGCGAAGGTGATTGTAGTGGGACCGCTGCCCAAGGGGGTAGCCGCGCCGGAACCCTCATTTGCTTCCGGCAGCACCCTGGTGGAGTTGGACGGCGATTGGGCGCTGGACTTGAATGGCAAGCAGTTCACCACGGTTCTGAAATCGTGGGAGGATTTGGGCGCGAGCTCCTTTGCCGGGCCGGCCACCTATCGCCGGCAGTTCACCGCAGCCAAAGCGCCTAAGGGGAAGCATGTCTATCTGGAGATTGGCGATGTGCACGACTATGCCCGCGTCACGCTCAATGGAAAAGAGTTGGGCGCACGGTCGTGGCAGCCCTATCGCTGGGATGCGACCGCGGCTCTGAAGCCGGGGTCGAACGACTTGACGGTCGAGGTCCATGCCACCCTTGCGTATCGGAGTCCTTTCACGGCGCCACCGCCGGCTCCGGCAGCGTCGCCTGCTGCGGGCGCGCCCGCCGCTCCCTCTGGCGGAGTGGACCGCGGCGCAGCAGCCCATGCCGCATCGGGCTTGCTGGGTCCCGTCCGGCTCGTGGAGAGATAAGACACGGTTTTCGTCGCGAGCACGGTTCCGGTCGATGGACCGCGAAGCCGGAGGTCCATTTTGTCTCCTGCCGAATTCCATCTTGACAAAAGATCTCTTACTTGTTTACTCTATGCCTGTAGTAAAAGAGCCTATGACAAATACTGCTCCTCGCGATCTGTTTCCCGGCGCGCTCGAAATGATGATCCTCGAGTCGCTGCGCCGCCAGCCAGCCCATGGGTACGCGCTGGTCCAGCACATCCAGCAGCGATCCAATAACCTGCTGCAAGTGGAGGAAGGCTCGCTCTATCCGGCGCTCCAGCGGCTGCTCAAAGCCAAGCTGGTGAAGGCCGAGTGGGGAGTCTCCTCGACCAATCGCCGCGTGAGAACCTACCGGATCACCGCATCGGGTCTTCGCCACCTGGAGCACGAAATCTCCAGCTTCGAACGCATGTTCGAAGGCATTTCGCTGGTCCTCAATCCGGGCAAATCCCCAGCCAACTGAGAGGAACTTCCCATGAATTGGATACCGAATATCTTCCGCCGCCGCAAGCTGTATAGCGATCTCTCCGAAGAGATTCGCCTGCACATTGAGGAGCGCGCCGAGCAGTTGATGCGCGAAGGCATGAGCCCCGCGGAAGCTCAACGGAAAGCGCGCCTGGCCTTCGGCAACCGGACCTTGCTTGAGGAGCGCAGCCGCGAGGTCTGGCAGTGGCCCACACTGGAATCGATCTGGGCCGATCTGCGATTCGCTGTCCGCCAATTGCGCCGTTCTCCGGGGTTCGCCATCGCCGCCGTGTTGACGCTGGCCCTGGCCATCGGCGCAAATGCCGTGGTCTTCGGCGTATTGAATGCCCTGATCCTGCGGCCGCTGAATGTGCCTGATGCGCAAAGCCTCTACACCATCGAGCGCGGAGGCTATAAGGAACAGGCTACCTCGTATCCCGACTATCTCGATCTGCGCGATCGCAACCGCAGCTTTGAGGCTCTGACCGCGTATGTCCTAACACAGGTGGCGCTTGATACGGGCAGGAATCCATCCGAGGTCTGGGGCTATGAAGTCGCTGGGAATTACTTCGATGCGATGAAGGTTCAGCCATATCTGGGCCGCTTCTTCCACGTCGCCGATGAGCATGGTCCCAACAGCGCTCCGTATCTGGTCCTCTCGTACGCCTATTGGCACAGTAATTTTCAGGACGATCGCAGCGTGGTGGGCCGCGTGGTTCAGGTGAACAGGCATCCGTACACCATCCTGGGCGTAGCGCCGCCCGACTTCAACGGGACATTGTTGTTTTTCTATCCCGACTTCTTTTTGCCGATGGTCAATCAGGAGGATGGGCCAAGTTTTCTGAACAATCGCGGACAGCGCAACATTTTCATGGTGCTCGGACATATAAGGGCGGGAGTGACACCGGCGCAAGCTATTGCCGATCTGGACTCGATCGGGGCCTATCTGGAGAAGACCTATCCCAAGGACGATGCCTACATGACCTACTCTCTGGCCCGTCCGAGTCTTGTCGGCGACATGCTGGGGCCGGCGGTGAAGCGGTTCATGACGGGATTGATGCTGCTGGCGGGATTGATTCTGCTGGCCGCCTGCGCCAACCTGGGCAGCCTGTTTGCCGCGCGCGCCGCAGACCGCTCCCGCGAAGTGGCTCTGCGCCTCGCGCTTGGATCGAGCCGCAGACGAATTCTGCGCGGAGTGTTTACCGAAGCGGTGCTGATTTCAATCGTTGGCGGCGCTTTGGGACTCCTGGGAAGTGTCGCGCTGTTGCGCCAGTTGAGCGCCTGGCATCCAATTCCCGAATTTCCGATGCATGTGCCCGTGTATCCGGATGCGAATGTCTATCTGGTCGCTCTGTTTTTGGCTTTAGCCAGCGGATTTCTCTTTGGCGCGGTTCCGGTGAGGCAAATACTGCGCACCAATCCTTACGAGGTGGTCAAAGGGGGCTCAAGCGGCATCCTGGCGGGCAATACCGGACGCCGGATTACTCTTCGAGATCTGTTGCTGGCGGTGCAGATTGCCATTTGCGCCGTGCTGGTGACTTCTTCGCTGGTCGCCCTGCGCGGACTGGTGCGCTCCATGCACAGCAACTTCGGCTTTGAACCCGAGAACGCAATGCTGGTGGATACAACGCTTAGCATGGCCGGATACAGCGGCGATAGGGTCCCCGCCATGCAGAGGCGCATGATCGAAGCCTTGCAGACGATTCCCGGCGTGAAGTCAGTGGGATTCGTGAGTCAAATCCCGCTGGGCGGGGGCGGGTCGACTGAGAATATCTTTGCTGACCAAACGACGGACTTGAGAACAGCGAATGCCGCTGCGAATGTGCAGGTGTTCAAGATATCTCCCGAATATCTTTATGCGGCGGGCACATCGTTGCTGGCCGGCAGAAGCCTCTCGTGGCAGGACGACGGCAACTCACCGCGTGTGGCCATCGTGAACGCGCTGTTTGCGCGCAGGATTTTCGGCTCGGTCAACAATGCGCTGGGCAAATATTACAAAACAGAAGACGGAGCGCGGGTGCAAGTGGTCGGAGTTGCCGAAGATGGAAAATACTATTTACTGACCGAGGATCCGCGGCCGGCGATGTTTCTGCCATTCCTGCAATCTCCCACCGGAATGACAACCCTTGTGGTGCGCTCGGAGCGCGATCCCCAACAACTGGCGGGAGACATCCGGAATAAGTTGCGGACAATGGATGATAGCCTGCCAATGTTCATCCAGACCTGGACCCAGGGACTGGACATCGCCCTGTTTGCCCCTCGTGCGGCGACGGTGGCGCTTGGTGTGCTGGGCATGATGGGCGCCATGCTTTCGATCACCGGCATTTTCGGAATGGCTGCCTACTCGGTCAGCAAGCGGCTGCGCGAACTCGGCATTCGCATCGCCCTCGGCGCGAAGCGGACGGAAGTATTGCAGGCGGCGTTGGGGCGGCCATTGAAACTGCTGGCGCTTGGTTCCGCGGCGGGATTGCTGCTCGGAATTCTAGCGACGCGGGTGCTGACTTACATCGTGTATCAGGCCACGCCGCGCGATCCGCTGGTGTTGGGCGGCGTCGTTGCGGCGATGGCGCTTTTGGGGCTGGTGGCTACCTGGATTCCTGCACAACGCGCACTGGGGGTCGATCCTCAAATCCTGCTGCGCGAGGAATGAATCGGCTTGATCGCCGCTTTGTTTTGCGCCGGCCTGATTCGACAGGCCGCCCGCGAGCGCTTGCTCTTGCGGTCGAGCCGTGCCGATTCACGTGGCGAAGAGCGTGCCCCGCCTTATCCGGGGGGCCAGGCGTGGGAGCGGCCACCAAGAAGGTGGAGGTGAAGATGATCGACGGTCTGGCCGCCGTCGGGACCGGTGTTGACCACCACGCGATAGCCCTTGGCGAGGCCCTTCTCGCGGGCGATTTCAGCCGCAGCCCACAGCAGATGGCCCAGCAGAGGACGGTCCTTCCCGCCGGCATCGGCCAGGGAATCTATGTGCTGGCGGGGCACGACCAGGATGTGCACCGGGGCCTGGGGATGCAGGTCCGCAAAGGCGTAGCAGAGGCTGTCCTGGTAGACGGCGGCGGAGGGGATGGTTCCTTCAACGATCTTGCAGAAGATGCAACTCATGGCGTGAACAGTGTACAGGATGGCGTTTCGGCGCGGATGGAGTTGCTCGATTTTGAGACGGCGCCGTGGGATAATCGTGCACATGCCCCAAACAAACTTACTGCGCCTTCCTGTTCTTTGCCCTTGGGTGCGCTTATGCTTGGCTTCGCGCAGGGACAGGCAGCGGCCGGATCGGCCATCCCGCAAATCGAGGAAGACTTGTGGCGCGCGCGTTCCCGGCGCGGTTGCCTGACGGTGCGCAAATTGCCTAATGCACCCGGAGGGGCACGAGCTTCGGGCAGATTCAGGTCGTGAATCCCGGCGGGACCGGGCGCATGCAACTTACAAGCGTGAAAGGCGGAGCTTGCGATCCTGATTGGCCTCCCGACGGCGCCAAGATTGTTTTCACCGGGTTCGATGGGAAGAACTCCGATGGGGGCAACGTCACCCACATTTCCCCAGGGTACGCCGCACATTGGTCGCCGGATGAAAGCAAGCTGGTTTTCATTGGCTGGGCCGGGAAAGGCAACTCCCAAGAATATCCATCTAGATTGCCACTGCGGACAGTAATGAGACGAAAATGGCAGTTTGCGGAGATTTAACAATCGACGGCGCCAACTGGCTGCTCAACGGCAAAGGCATCGTGTTCTCGTCGTTGCGCCGCTCGAAACGGGCGATTCTCCGCAGTAACCTGCGCAGAACCGATTTTGAAAAGGTAGGCCCAAACTATTCCAGAGTTTCTTTGCGGGACATCGAATCCTCTTGCAAGAAACCTCAGGCTTCCCAATGGCCACCGGAAGTACCAGCCGTGGTTCAAATCAATTTCAAATGCGGTTGCCCTGGGGAGAAGGCCAGGGCAAACGCATCTTAATTTCCCAGCAAGTGGAGCAGGGAGTCATTGTCCCACCCTGCTTTCAGGCGTTTTCCGTGGATGCCGCGCTTTGAAGTCTTATCTTGCTTGAGCATGTTGAGGG
>Ga0326727_10007503_pt1 | contig 28742 bp, 23 predicted proteins | sample MB2enrmetagenome_FD_207643 | JGI IMG/M metagenome (GOLD analysis project Ga0326727, IMG submission 207643) | Lab enriched peat soil microbial communities from McLean, Ithaca, NY, United States - MB29MY | ecosystem: Environmental > Terrestrial > Soil > Wetlands > Peat | place: USA: New York... | reverse complement strand
GATCGCATGACGGTGCTGTCATCGATGATAGAGCAGGGGGTGATTCCGGTATTCTATCATCCGGAGGTCGAAGTCTGCGAAAAGGTGATCCAGGCTTGCGCCGACGGGGGGGCGAAGTGCGTCGAGTTCACCAACCGCGGCGAGTTCGCGGCGCACGTGTTCTACGAGGCGGCGCGCCACTTCGCCAAGGCCGATCCGAGCGTGATCATGGGGGTCGGCTCGGTGGTCGACGCGCCGACGGCGGGCTTGTACATCGCCAATGGGGCGAAGTTCGTGGTCGGGCCGATCCTCAACGCCGAGATCGCCAAGCTGTGCAACCGCCGCAAGGTCGCCTACAGCCCGGGCTGCGGCTCGGCGACCGAGATCGCCAACGCCGAGGAGCTGGGCTGCGAGATCGTCAAGGTGTTCCCGGGCGGCTCGGTCGGCGGGCCGGATTTCGTCAAGTCGATCCTCGGGCCGACGCCATGGACGAAGATCATGCCGACCGGCGGCGTCGACGCGACTGAGGAGTCGTTGACGAAGTGGTTCAAGGCGGGGGTCGCCTGCGTCGGCATCGGCTCGAACCTGATCGCCAAGCCGCTGCTCGAGGCGAAGGACTACGCGGGGATCGCCAGGAAGGTCGGCGAGACGATCGCGCTGATTCGCAAGATCCGGGGGAAGTGAGCGATGGTCGAGGACATCCTGAAGATTCGCCCCGCCGCGGAGACGAAGTGGGACTGCGTCGCCTTCGGCGAGGTGATGCTGCGCTTCGACCCCGGCTTCGGCCGGGTGCGCAACGCGCGCTCGTTTACGGTGTGGGAGGGCGGCGGCGAATACAACGTCGCCCGGGCGATGCGCAAATGCTGGGGCAAGCGGGCGACCGTGGTCACGGCGCTGCCGGAGAACGACCTCGGCTGGCTGGCGCAGGACCTGATCTGGCAGGGCGGCGTCGACACTTCGCACGTGATCTGGCGCGCGTTCGACGGCGTCGGCCGCAATGCCCGGGTCGGCCTCAACTTCACCGAGAAGGGCTTCGGCGCGCGCCCAGCGCTCGGCTGCTCGGACCGCGGCTACTCGGCCGCCTCGCAGATCCGCCCCGGCGAAGTGAACTGGGAGAAGCTGTTGGGCGAGGAGGGCGCGCGCTGGCTGCACACCGGCGGCATCTTCGCGGCGCTGGCGACCAACACCGCCGAAGCGGTGATCGAGGCGGTCGAGACCGCGCATAAATACGGCGCGATCGTCTCCTACGACCTCAACTACCGCGCCTCGTTGTGGAAGAGCCAGGGCGGCAAGGAAGCGGCGCGGAAGGTCAACCGCGCGATCGCGCCGCATGTCGACGTGATGATCGGCAACGAGGAGGATTTCACCGCCTGCCTCGGCTTCGCGGTCGAGGGGCTCGACGAGCACATCTCGAAGATCGACCCGGCCAACTTCAAGAAGATGATCGCGCAAGCGGCGCAGGCGTTCCCCAACTTCAAGGTGGCGGCGACGACGCTGCGCAACGCCAGGACGGCGTCGTTCAACGACTGGGGCGCGGTGCTCTACGCCGGCGGCCAGTTCTACGAGGCGCCGTTGCGCGAGAACCTCGAGATCTACGACCGGGTCGGCGGCGGCGACGGCTTCGCCTCGGGGCTCGCCTACGCCTTCCTCGAAGGCAAGGGGCCGCAGGCGGCGGTCGAATACGGCGCGGCCCACGGAGCGCTGGCGATGACCACCCCGGGCGACACTTCGATGGTCAACCTCAACGAGGTCGAGGCGCTGATGAAGGGCAAGGGCGCGCGGGTGATCCGTTAGTGGTGCTGGGTCATAGTTCTCTACGATGGGATATATTGCCGGGTTACTTTTGACTGGAAGGGGTTTGTGGATCGACGCGGCGATGAATCAGCGACTGAATTTCGACTTGCTTCCTATCTCGAGCAGGTCACGCTGCGACCCTAATGTTTGTCCAGCCGTGGCTAGGATGGCGATTGGCGAACCAAAACCATTTACACTCGGCGCGGAGCTCCGCCTTATTTGGCACAATCGACTTGTGCGCCAATTGAACAAAGACTGTAGAGCGCCTCCGTACTCGAGGTCGACACTTTGGATTGGCCAGACAACGCTGGAATCGCCCCCCTCCCGGCAACCAGCGTCGCCTGTCCCGCCCCCGGCGCCCCAAGCCTGGGGGCGGTTCTCATTGCTCAGCGCCAAAATCCCCGCCAATTTGCCAACCAGCTCAATCGCCAGGCCCCCCGTCCCGCGGAATCGGACCGATGGTCTCAATCATCGCCCGCTGCGTCAGGTTCTCGAGCTTGCGCCGGTAGACCGCGCGCGGCGCTCGCCGGCGCGCTCGACATTTGCGGCGGCGCGACCTGCAGGCAATGGCGGTCTCCGCCATCAGGGAGTCGCGGCTGGCGGCCGTCATCGAAACCCGGCGAGAAGAAACCCTTCACGCAAATGCTGGACGTCAAGATCTGGGCCCATCGGGCATTGAGACGCCCATTGCTCAGCGGTGAAGTGCGGATTCTCCTCCAAGTACTTGTCCTTGAGTTGTTCGGCGTTGACGCGGTCGCCAAGCATGGCGTAGCAGGCGGCGAGCAAGCGTTTTGCCGGGCCGGGCGTTCGCAGTTCCGACAATTCCGCGATCGCGGCCTCATATTCGCCGAGCACATAATGGCCGGCGGCCGACACCCATTGACGAAAGATCGGTCGCCGGTGGTCGGTGAGTTTGCCGGCGTCGATCAGGGCGAGCGCTTCTCTCGCCTGCCCGTTGGCGATCAACCCGTCGGCGAAATCGACAGCCACTTGAGCGTCGAATGGACTGATTTCGCGCGCCCGGCTCAAATGGTCGAGCGCGAGTTGGGGTTGGCGCTGATAGAGCGCGGCCATGCCGAGTTCCTGATGCGCGTAGGGACTGTCGGGCTGCGCTTCCAGCGCCGAGCGGGCGAGGCTTCGCGCGGTCGTCAACAACCCCTTGTCCGGTCCTGCGCGCAGCATCCATTCCATCCAGAACGTTCGCGCCAGCCTAGCCTGCGCCCTGGACGGGTTCACGCGTTTCTGCGCGGCTGTCCGGAGCAGCCGCCGCGCGCGGCGCGTCGAGGGCAAATCAACGTTCATCAGCGCGCGCTCGGCTTGCGCGACGAGGGCGCAGCTCGTGCGCTGCTTCTCCGGGCGCGCCTTCTCCGCTTCAATTTGGTGATCCTCAATCGCGCTGATGATCGCGTCGGAGGCGCGAGCGATCACGCGGTCGTGACGCTCTTCGGTTAGCAAGAACGATTCCGCCGACAACAGGTCGGAGGTCGGTTCGAAAACCAGCCGCGCGGAAAACCGAGCGATTCCCCCGCCTCGCAGACCAAAATGAAGTCGATAGACGCTGGCGTCGTCGGCATTGCGGCCGATCGCGATCGGAGGCTCGTCGCGATCGATCACGACGATCCTCAGCGAGCGCGGCTTCCATAACTGCGTCAGGAGGTCGTCGACGATGTCGGCGCTAGCGTTGAGCGCCGATCCGCTGTCCGTCGCCAACGCCGACGGCACGAGAAGAACGGGATAGCGCGGCTCAGGCGAAATGAACGGCGCCGATGGCGACGAGGCGGCTGTTTTGGATTCGCGCCCATGCGAGGGATCGGCGGCCTCGTCGGCTGGCGCGCCAAGCGAACGACGCAGGGCAGGCGTCGCCTCCGAAGGCTGACAATCGAGCTCCGCTTTGCGGTTGCGCGCGAGGCTGTCGTAGGTCGAGCGGAGGCGGTCGTAATCGCCCTGCGACGCATAGATCTGAATTAGGGCGCGATGCCCCGCCTCGTCGTTCGGGTTCTCTTCGATCGAGCGTCGGGCAAGCGCCTCCTTCTCCTTTGGCAGGGTGTCCAAATCGCCGCTCTCGAGCGCTCGGCGCGCCGCCGCCCTGAACGTCTGCGACAGGAACGACCGTTGGTTCCTGAGCCAGTTTTCGAGTGAGGCGGACCCTCGTTCGCGCGTTTCCATCAGTTCGCCGGAGAACAGGGAGGCCGCCTCGACGACGTTCGACGCTTCCCCGCTGGCGAGCAATCGTTGGAATTCCAAGAGATCGCAGCGCAACGAGCCGCGACGGAGCGCGATGATTTCGCCGTCGATGGCGAAGGGGCGAGTCGGCGAGCCGCCGATGCCGATGCGAATGCGCTTCAACAGGGTGCGCAAATTCGTCCGCTGATGGCTTGAGTCGGCGTCCGACCACAGGAACGCCGCCAATTCGGAGCGCGGGCATTGCTGATTCGGCTGATCAAGCAATAGGCGCGCGGCGATCGTGAAGGCCTTCATCGGTAGGCCGACGAGGCGACCATCGTCGCGACGCAAGGTGGGATGGCCGAGGAGACGAAGCTCCCAACTCGCGTCCACGCTCACCGCCACTTTACCCCCCAAGGTAGGACAGCGGCCCAAGCGCAGGTGAACTTGGCGGAAGTCGCCGCGGTTGTGGAATCGCGTCGAACTGGGGCCCGCTGAAGGACTTGCCAACCATCTGGCGACACGTTCGAATTTTGCGTTCAACGGGGGCTCCGCTCGATGCCGATCGGGAGCCCATGTCGGGACGTTGCGGTTCGCCGCGCATTCACGCTCACGGATTGGCGGGCGATGCGACGATCCTTCGAACGGCGGCGCGCTTGAGCGCCGAGCGCCCTCGCTCTCCACGATCGAGGGCTTCCGTCGCGTTGTTGGCGAACCGTTTGACCGCACCCAGCGTTTCGGTTTCGGCAAGAAGGTCCGCCGCAGACTTCAGAGCCGTTTCCAACGCGTCGGATAGGGCGAAGGAAAGCAAACGAATAAGGTCATCATACCCGGAAGACGGCGCTTTGCTTCCCCCTGCGCCAGGGTTGCCTCGTCCATGATTCGTCGACGTTAAGGACCGATTCGCCTGCTGTCTGTTGTCTGAACAACGGAACAGTGGAGCGAAACGGGAATTCATGCTCTAAAGGGCGCCCCCCCTTGGGGAAAAGGCGCACATGCGCACGCCACAAACCTACAAGACTTTGCATAGGAACCAGCTACTCGGCGCGTTCGAGCCGAAGGCTCGCGCGAGAATTCAGGCCCATTTGCAGCCCGTGACGCTTGGACTCGGGACGGTTGTTTGCGAAGCAGGCGGCCTTCTCGAACACGCCTATTTTCCGGAGGGCGCCGTTCTTTCGCTTCTGACCGTAGTGGAGAACGGATCGGCGATCGAGTGCGCAAACATTGGGCGCGAGGGGGCCTTCGGCCTATTTTCAGCCATGTACAGCCGAGTCTCCTTCAACCAGTGCGTCGTCCAACTGCAGGGTCCGATGGTCCGCTGCCCGATCGAGCCGTTGCGATCCGAGTTTCAACAAAGCGAGCACGTACGAAACCTGTTCGTCAGCTACTCAGAGACATTGCTGTCGCAAGTCATGCAGTCGGTCGCCTGCAACTCCCTCCATAGCGTCGAAGAACGGATGTGCCGCTGGCTGCTTATGATGCACGACCGGGCGGAGGGTGAGTTGCTGACTTACACGCACGAATTTCTGGCGCATATGTTGGGGGCCAATCGGACGTCGATCACGCTCGCCGCTCAATCTCTGCAGAACTTGGGGCTCATCCGCTACCGTCGCGGACTGATTCAGGTCCGAGACCGCGCCGGGCTGGAGAATGCGTCTTGCGAATGCTATGCGGTCGTCAAGGCGCGCTTCGACGCCTTTCTCAACCCGCCCCCAACCTCTGTTCAGGAAACCAACTCCGGGCGGACCCAAACCGATTAGGCCAAAATCCCGCCGGGGCGGACGCCCGCCGACCCACGCGATTTAAGGCGATCCAACCGATTGCGCATTAAACGCTCGCCGACGTCGCCGAGGACATTCCCCGTTTTGTCGGACAGGTCTGCGATCGACGCCGCCCAGGTTCTCCGCTCAGGCGTCTCAAGCCGGCGACGGTTCAAGGTTCGCCCCCCGCGGTCAAATCCCCAAGCTTGGCGCCTCTCCGGTCCGAGGTCATTTGTCCCCGTCGCGGGCGCCGGCGCGGGACGCCAGCGCCGATCTGCGCAACCGTAGAGTTTAGTCTTGGTCGTGTCCCATCTGGTGGTGTAGCTCGGCGGGAGCAAGCCGCTTGCGAAGCGCGCTTTTCATTGCGCCGTAGCGAGCAAGCGGCTTGCGGTGGTCACCGGCGATTCGCCGGTAGGATCGGGTTGCGACACACCAACGCAACCGAGGAACCCCCGATGACCGATGAGAAGCCTTCGCGCGCTCGTGGAGAAGGCCCCCGACGCCGACGTTTTGCGCGAGATGATCGGCTTCGCCGCCGAGGGGATGATGGAATTGCGAGGTTGGGGCGCTGACCGGCGCGCCCTTGAGCGATGATCTCATCGTCGGGCCTCTCGCCGCGGGCCGCTTGCTCGCTACCGCGCCATAAGAAGCTCGCTTGGCGAGCGGCTTGCTCCGCCGCGGCTAGACCATGAGAGGAGCGCGACCGGATTCCGTCACGCATCCGGTCGTTGTCCGTCACGTTTCCGTGTCACGCTGCGGCGGGTCGTCGGACAATAGACACGCTTCTCCTACCAGATAGACAATATAGAAGAGCTCGCCTCGCCAGCGGCCTGCGCGGTGCTGGCTGCGTCGTGAGAGGGGACGCGACGAAACTCTGTCACGCTTATTGTGGTTATCGCTCACGTTACGTTGTCACGCTGCGGCGTATCGCCTCAAGTTGGGCGACGACGTCGCGTCAGACCGTCAACAGTCAATACCATTAACCAATTGTTAGTAACAACCCCCTATTAAACATGACCGATGTGGCACAGCATATCCGACATGCTGTCCCCATAAATTTAGTACGTATAAGCACGTTCGGCGAAGCCGAAACGATACGCTATTCAATCAACTATAGTAGCCATATATACACCGAAATCCCCCTTCTGTATTGTCCAGAACGCGGCACGATGGAGCCCGGCAATGGCGCTTGTGAAGAAGACTGCTCTAGCGGATGCGACAGAATTGGCCCGCGGAGCAGAGGTGGCCTCAACCGCGCGCTTGTCGCGCGTTGCAGAGGATAGTCGAAAGACTGTCCGCACCCATGCCCGACAGCAGAAGGCGGCGGAGCGGATCGCGTCCGCAACCGCCGAGCTGGCGAGCGGAACCAGCGAGGCGGCCTCCGCGTCCGAAGAACTTCGCAAGGCCATGGAGCTGATCGCCGCCGGCTCGGAAGAGGCCTCCAGCGCCGCCGAAGAATCCCGCCGCGCCATCACCAGCATCGCCGGCGCATTGGGTCAGGCTAAGACCGCGGCCGAAATCTCGCGGCAAAAGACGGATGCGTCACGCCTGTTTGTGGGAGACGTCGCAAAACAGATCGGCTCCAGCGTCGCCAGCATCGCCACCAACGCCGGCCGACAAAAGGCGTCGGTGACGATGCTGGTGGAGCTCGAACGGCAGGCGGCGAGCATCGGAGAAATCGTCAGCGCCGTCGGCCGCATCGCCGATCAGACCAACCTTCTGGCGTTGAACGCCGCCATCGAGGCGGCTCGAGCGGGTCAGCATGGCAAGGGCTTCGCGGTTGTCGCCGATGAAGTCCGCACCTTGGCCGAAACATCGGAAAAGAGCGCGCGCGATATCCAGGAGCTGATCGGCAAGATTCAAGGGGACGTGAAGGTCATCGCCGAAAGCATCAACCGATCGGCGCAGACCGCGACCAGCGAGGTTGAAAGCGGAAAGGTCATCTCCGTCCAACTCGAAGACGTTCGCGTGGCGATGGTCGAGATTCTCAAAGGCGCCGAAGAGATCGCCAAGTTCTCCATCGAGAGCGAAAAGGCCGCGATCGAGGCGCAAAAGGGTTCTGAGATCATCGCCGCAGCCGCCGAGAAGCAATCCGGCGCCTGCGAAGAAGCTCTCAAGACCGTGGCTCAGCAGGCGACCGCCCTGTCGCAAGGCGACCAGGCGACCAGCGAACTTTCGACTCTCGCCGAAGATCTTAAGAATGCGACCGACGTCAGCAAGAGCGCCGAAGGGGTCGCCTCGACCGCCGAGGAATTGTCCTCCACGGTGGAAGAAATCAACCGCGCGGCTAGCGAGATCATGGCCGCTCTTGACCTGATCAATGCGAGCGCCACTCAGCAATCGTCCGGTTCGGCTCAGTCCATGGCGGCGGTCAACCAGATCGAGCGTGGGGCCAAGGTGACGCAGCAGCGCGCCAAGGAGGCTACCGAACGCGGCCAGGCTCTCGCCAACCAGCTCAAGGAAAACGCCTCTTCGGTCGATCACTTGATCGCGGGCGTTTCCGCCTCGCTTGACGAAACCAACAAGACCCGTGACGAAGTCAACGCCCTGGAGCAGGTTAGCCGCAAGATCGACAAGATTGTCGACGCCATTTCGACTGTGGCGATTCAGACCAACATGCTTGCCGTCAATGGCTCCATAGAGGCGGCCCGCGCCGGCGAATTCGGCAAAGGTTTTATGGTCGTTTCGACGGATATCCGAAATCTCGCGCGGGATTCCGCGGGGAACGCCGAACAGATCAAAGACCTTGTCAAGTCGATCCAGGACCAGATCGTCGTCGTACGCCGCGACCTCGAGGAGATCTCAGGCGCTGCGACTTTGGAGGTCGAGAAGAACAAGGTGATCACGGTCAATTTGCAAACCGTGCAGAAAGATATGATCTCAGTCGCCGGCAGCAATGCCGAGATCCTCACTGCAGCCGAACAGATCGTCCAGACGCTTGCCGAAGCCAAGAAGGGCGCGGAGCAGATTTCTGCGGCCGCGCAGCAGGCCGTCACCTCCTCCGGGCAGGCCCAGCAGGCCGCCAAGGAGCAGTCGAAGGGCGCAGAAGAACTGGCGGCGGCGATCGAAGAGATAGCCTCCCTCGCCGACGAACTCCAGAACCAGAGCTGAGGCGTCTTTCAGGAGGCTGCAAATGTCAAACCCGATGGAGACGGCGCGTCTGAGCGATGCGCCGGACCGGCCCGTGAAGGGCGGCTCGGCTATCAATCCCCAAGTCGAGGGCGCGGTCACCCGACAGTTCGTAACCTTTCAAATGGAGGACGAGACCTTCGCCGTCCCTCTGACGGAAGTGCAGGAAATCATTCGTCTGCCTGACGTGGTCGAGGTGCCGATGGCGTCGACCAGCCTCGCTGGGCTGGCGAATCTTCGCGGATCGGTTTTGCCTATCCTCAATCTCCGGCAGATCTTCACGATGAAGAACGCGGTTCACGACGACTCGACGCGCGTCGTCGTGATCAACAACGGCAATCCGGTTGGGTTCATTGTGGACCGCATGGCGCGCGTCGTCACCGCCGAGCCGCGCGAGATCGAGGATATCGCGGGAATCCAGTCGACGGTGGACAGCGAGCTGCTCGAAGGGATCATAAAGCGCGATCAGTCGATGATCATGATCCTCGATACGACGAAGCTGATGATCGGGCTGGCGGGGTCCGCTTTGCGCAGTTCGGCCGCCAGGCTTGCGGATCCCATGGCCGCCAACGACTCTCACGGAGACGGGGCCGCCTCGGCCGAAATCCAGTTGGTCTCGTTCGAGCTCGACAATCAGGAATATGCCCTGCCGATCGAAAGCGTGCAGGAGATCGTCCAGGTTCCAGAGACGATCAATGTAATCCCCAATACCAAGGGGCATATTCTCGGGGTCATGAGCCTTCGCGATCGCCTGCTGCCGCTCGTCAGCCTTCGCTCGCTGTTCGGAATGCCGCAGACGGCCGTCGGCGACCAGAGCCGCATCGTCGTCGTTGGGCGCCTGGGGCAAGCGATCGGACTGGTCACGGACACGGTCAAGGAAGTTCTGCGCGTCCCGCTTTCCGTCGTCGATCCTCTGCCCAATCTGCTGTCGTCGAGTTCGGGCCTGCGGGAGATCGATCAGATATGTCGGATGGACGGCGGCAAGCGGCTCGTATCGATCCTGCTTCCCGATCGTCTCTTCACCAATGCCGCCGTCCAAGACGCCCTTGGCGAAGTCGCCGAACCTGAGCGGGAAAAGAAGATGAACGGTCCGACCGAAACCACGAGCCAAGAGATCGACGACGAAGAGCAATACGTCATCTTCCACGTGGCGGACGAGGAGTACGGCGTCCCGATCGATGTCGTTCAGGAGATCGTCCGCATCCCCGACCAGCTTACCCGCGTTCCCAAAGCGCCCGCCTTCATCGAAGGCGTGGTCAATCTGCGCGGCGCGGTGTTGCCGGTCATCGATCAGCGGCGCCGGTTCTTGCTCCCGGACATGCCGCGCAACGACCGTCAGCGGATCATGGTCTTCACGATTCACGGTCTGCGCACCGGCTTCATCGTCGATTCGGTTTCCGAAGTGTTGAAGATCCTGCGGTCGCAGATTTCGTCGGCGCCCGACGCGGCGACCAACGATGAGAGCGCAGTTTCACGCGTCGCCAATATCGTCGCCGCCAAGCGCATGATCCTCATGCTCGACGTCGAGCGATTGCTCAGTCCGACCGAAACGCATGCGATGAAACTCGCAAGTTAGAGCGGGCCAGCGCTCGTATCTGAAGCGGCCGGGGCGTTGGAGCGCGGTCTTCCCGGTCGTTCACATGCTGATGCAGGCGGGAGAATATGAAACCGACCGAGTCGATCGCGATTCCCCCAGATTTCCGGGCCGTCGCCGGGGCGCTCAGATGATCAAGCTCCTGATCGTCGACGACTCGGCGCTTATGCGGAAATATCTGCGCGGCATATTCGAATCGGAAGGCGGCTTCGAGGCGTTGACGGCCCGCAACGGACGCGAAGCCTTGGCGCAGATCGAGCAATACGATCCGGATGTGGTCACGCTCGACGTCAACATGCCGGAGATGGACGGGCTGACCTGCCTGTCCGAAATCATGGCCAATTCCCCGCGCCCCGTCGTGATGGTCTCGTCGATTACATCCAAAGGCGCGCTGGTCACATTGGAGGCGCTCGAGCTTGGCGCCGTCGACTTCGTGGAAAAGCCGGGCGGCACCGTCTCTCTCAACCTCGAGACCGTTCGCGGCCCATTGATCGCGAAGATCAGGGCCGCCGCCCGGGCCAAACCCCGACGGGCGCGAACAGTTTTGCAGCGGGTGCGGCGCGCCACGCAAGTCAGCGCGCGTCCGCGCCATAGCGCTTCGACCGACTTGGTTCCGGGAATCGTCGTCATCGGCGTATCGACCGGCGGGCCGCGCACGCTCGAAGACATTCTCCCCGAGCTTTCGGCGGACTTTCCCTGGCCGGTGATTGTCGCCCAACACATGCCAAGCGCCTTCACGGCGTCCTTCGCCGCGCGGCTGGACGGGATATGCCAATTGAACGTGGTCGAGGTGAGCGGTCCGATGCCGTTGAAGCAAGGACAGATCTACATCGGCCGGGGCAACGCGGACGTGGTCGTCGATACGCGGCTTGGCCGTTGGATCGTCGATTCTGTCGCCGAAGAAGCGGACTATCTTTGGCACCCAAGCGTCGATCTGTTGGTCAAATCCGCAATGCGAGTCGCCGGAGCGACGCATCTCGTCGCCGTGCTGTTGACCGGAATGGGCACAGACGGCGCCGAAGCGATGACGGTCCTCAAAAGAGCGGGCGGCCGCACGATCGCGGAGCACGAGTCTTCGGCGATCGTATTCGGGATGCCAGCCGAGCTGATCCGCCTCGCCGGCGCCGACAGAATCCTGCCGTCCAACAAGATAGCCGACCAACTTACCTCTTGGATCAAGTGAGAGCCGGTATGCCGCTTATCCGATCGCCGAACCGGGTCATGGAAGACAGAGGCAAGCCCATCGCCGCGACGGGCGCCGACGCCCTCCAAGAAGACATGCAAAGCGACGACGCCGCCGTCAGGCGCGCGGCCGTTGTCCGCGCCGGCCGTTGTGGCGCGACGGTGCTTCTTGCAAGCCGCCTCCAAGTTGAGAACGATCGCGGCGTTCGCGAGACGATCCTCACCAACCTTGTCCGCAACGGCGGACTCGCGGCCGCCCGACCGCTGCTAAATCTGCTCCGCAGCGACGACGCAGACCTCCGAAACGCCGTGATCGAGACTTTGCAGGGGATGAGCGACGCGATCACCCCCCTGATCGAAGACTTGCTGACCGATCCGGACGCCGACGTTCGAATCTTCGCGGTCAACATCCTTCAGTCGCTCAAGAGTCCAACCGTCCCGGATCTGGCCGTGAAAGTCATTTCAACCGATCCGCATGTGAACGTCTGCGCGGCGGCGGTCGACGTCCTGGCTGAGGTCGGACGCCCAGAGATGGCGGGAGCGCTACGCGACGTCGCAGCCCGCTTTCCCGATCAACCCTTTCTTGCCTTCGCGGTGCGCACGGCTCTCAAGCGGATAGGTTGAGGCGTTGTCCCTACCCCTGCCGAGCGCGGCTGCGCCATTGATCTCCGACGACGATTTCATGAAGTTCAGAGAGTTTTTTTATCGCAAGACGGGAATCATGTTCGCGGATAACAAGCGATACTTTGTTGATAAACGCATTCTTGAGCGAATGGCTATATCTTGCGTCGACAGTTTTGATGAGTATTTCGGCAGGGTTCGCTTTCAGTCCAGCGGGGCCGAACTGCAAGCGCTCGTCAATTCCATGACTGTCAATGAAACCTACTTCTTTCGTGAAGAGTACCAGCTCAAGTGTCTTGCACTCTCGATTATTCCTGAGATTGCGGCGTCATGCTGTCCCGGCGAAGCGATAAAGATCTGGTCAATTCCATGCTCGACTGGTGAAGAGCCTTATTCAATCGCGCTTTTTCTATTAGAATATTGGAAGGACGTCGATGACTTCGACATCGAGATCATTGCGTCCGACATCGACACCGCGGTTATCCAGAAGGCGAGACTCGGCGTCTACGACGAGCGGGCGTTGCAGCACGTGCCGGCGGAGACAATAAGGAAGTACATGACGAGAACCAGCGATGGCCGCCACCAAATTGTGGGGGCGATTCGCGATTCTATCAAGTTTTCCCAGGTCAACATTCTCGACGCCAACGTCGCTGGCGGCTACGCCGGCTTTCATGTCGTCTTTTGTCGCAACCTGTTGATATATTTCGACGATGTATCGAGAAGGGAAGCCGCCGAGGCGATCTTCGCGTCCCTTGCTCCGGGAGGATTCGTTTGTCTTGGTCATTCGGAATCCATGAGCAGAATTTCATCTTTGTTCAATATCCGGAAATTTCCGGAAGCGATCATCTATCAAAAACCAACCATCGCTTAGGACGAAAGCCATGCTGCGCGGTCTAGTCATCGACGACTCAAGCACTGCAAGGATGTATTACAGAGACATTCTTGAGAGGGCGAATCTTGCCGTCGATGAAGCGATCAACGGAATTGAGGGGTTGGAAAAGGCAATGAATCAAAGCGTCGACTTGATTCTTGTCGACGTAAATATGCCGAAAATGGACGGCTACAAGTTTCTGGGTCAACTTCGGCGATCGCCAGGACTCCAAGGCGTGCCGGCGATCATGATCTCGACCGAGGCGCGCGAGGTCGATCGGCGGCAAGCCTACGCCGCCGGCGCGAATTGCTACCTCGTCAAGCCGGTCGACCCTGCCGAACTCGAGGTCTTCGCAAGGCTCGTCACCGGCTCGGCGCCCAGGCTGCGGGCAGTGGCATGAACCCCCTTCTCGCCCAGTTCATCCCCGAAGCGCGCGACCTGCTTGAGCAGGCCGGGACCGGGATGTTGGCGTTGGAGCAGGACGCGACCTCGCAGAACGTGATCAACGACGTGTTTCGCGCGGTGCATACGCTGAAGGGGTCGTCGGGGCTGTTCGATGTCGCGCCGCTGACCCACCTGGCGCACGCGGCGGAGGATCTGCTCGCTGAAGTTCGCGCCGGCGAGATCGCGCTGACCTCCGACATCGTCGACCGTCTTCTCGACAGTCTTGATCTGGTCGGTCGCTGGATCGACGCGTTGGAGGCGCGTGAAGCGCTTCCGAGCGACGCGGAATCCGACATGACTGAGCGCGTCGCAGTCCTGCGCAGATGGCTCGACCATCGCCCCGCGGTTGTTGGCGACATCGCCGGGAGCCGCGCTGCGGCGTCGTCTCCCGCGTCCGCAGCTCCCGCATGGCTCGTCGATTTGCCGGAAGCCGATCGTTTGAACGCCTTCATGGCGACCTCGGGCGCACGGCTGCTCGCTTGGTCGTTCGCGCCCGAGGAGAATTGCTTCTTTCGCGGCGACGATCCCGTCGCGATGTTGCGCCATGCCCCCGGTCTGCTGACGCTTCGGGCGCTCCCCCGCGAAGCGTTTCCGCCCTTCGAGACGCTCGACCCCTTGACATGCCTTCTGCGTTTCGAGGTTCTTAGCGACGCCTCGCGGGAAACGATCGAAGAGCACATGCGCTACGTCGCGGATGCGATCGACGTTCGCGAAATCGACGTGCGCGAGCTCGTCATCCCGACAGGCAAGCCCGCCGCCGGGCCGGTTTTTCACGACTTCGCCCGCCTTGCGCGCCAGCATCTGGAGGCGCGGGATCGCGCAGCTCTCGATCGATCCGTCGCCGCGCTGCTGACGATGATCGCGCCCGAAAGCCTACAGGCTTCGGCTCTTCGCTGGTGCAAGGCGCAGTTGCAGCGCGACGGTTTTGAGAGTCCGGCGAACCTCGAAAGGCTCATCGCCGCGGTCGAGACGGGCAAGTTGCCGCCCTACGGCGAAATGGTCGACAAGTCCGTCGAGTCAAAGGGCGAGCCGATCGCGCCGGCGCGAGACAATTCAGAGGAGGCCGCGACCTATCGAAAGTGCGCTCATCGCATCGCCGTCGAACAGATCAAGGCGTTGGAGACTCCGGCCGATCCGGCGATCGTCCAGGGCCGCCTCGAATCGGCGGCAGCCATTCTGAAAAAGCTCGCGCGGACGATCGGCGGTGGGGACGGCGCCAGCGCTGTGGATGAAGCGATCGCCATCCTCCGCGCGAGCGGCGATATGCAACCGCTACGATCGTTGGCCGAAGGCTGGAAAGCAGGGGCGGCGAAAGTTTGCAAAGACGATCCGGCCGCGCCGATCGCCGCCGACAAGACCGCGCCGCCGGCGACGCCGGAGGCGCACGCGACCGAGCCGCCGGCGGAAAGCAAGGCCGTCCAGCGCGTGCTGCGCGTCGATCAGTCGAAGATCGACGCGATCATGAATCTCGTCGCCGAACTGATCGTCGCCAAGAACGGGCTGTCCTATCTCGCCAACCGCGCCGAAAAGGTTCACGGTTCGCGCGCCGCGTCCCGCGAGATCAAGGAGCAGTTCGCGGTCATCGATCGGATCACCCAAGGACTTCAGGTCGGCGTCATGTCCGTGCGCATGATGCCGGTGAGTCAGGTGTTCCAACGTTTTCCCCGCCTCGTGCGCGATATCGCGCGCAAGCTGGGCAAAAAGATCGAACTCGTCATTGAAGGCGAAGACACCGAAGCCGACAAGAATATTCTCGAAAGTCTCTCCGATCCGCTGATCCATATGGTGCGCAACAGCCTGGATCACGGAATCGAAACGCCTGACGAACGACGCGCCGCCGGCAAGTCTGAGCAAGGCGTCGTGCACATCGCCGCGCGCCAGGAGAACGACAACGTCGTCATCGAGGTGCGCGACGACGGCAAGGGAATCGATCCCGGCGTCGTGAAGGCGAAAGCGCTGCAGCTCGGCTTGCTGACGGCGGCGAAGGCTGAACAGATAAGCGACGAGGAGGCCGCGAATCTGGTCTTTGCTCCGGGGTTCTCGACCAAGACCGAAGTCTCGGAACTCTCAGGCCGCGGCGTCGGCATGGATGTGGTGCGGTCAGCCGTTCTCAAGGCCGGCGGCGAGGTGTCGCTGCGGACGAAATTCGGCGCAGGGACGTCGGTGACGTTGCGCCTTCCTCTGACCATGGCGGTGACCCGGATCGTCACCATCGAATGCCGCGGGCGCATCTTTGGCATCCCGATGGATCTTGTGGTTGAAACCGTGCGTCTCCACCGCGAACAGGTTCATCGCATCAAGAGCGCGGAGACCTTCGTTCTGCGCGATGCGATCATTCCAATCCTCCGGCTGGCCGATGCGATGGGGTTGCCCCAGGCGGAAGCCGAGACCCAAGGCGACGACGAGGCGGTCATGGTCGTGCGCCTGGGCCGCGATCGGATCGGCTTGGTTGTCGACGGGTTTCGCGAACGAATGGAAGTCATCGTCAAACCGCTCGAGGGGGTTCTGGAGGGCATGCCGGGGTTCTCTGGAACCGCCCTGCTGGGAGACGGCGGCGTCCTGCTCATTCTCGATCTTCAGGAGATGCTTCGATGCCGATGAACATCGTCGAGAACGTCGTCCGGTTGAATGGTCTGTGCGCGATTGAGGAGGCGGAAGCGCTTCACCAGGCGCTGTGCGGAATGGAGCGGCCGATCTTTGATCTCACGGAAGCCGCTCACCTTCACGCGGCGATCGTCCAATTGATCATGGCGTCAGGCGGAATGGTGCGCGGCTTGCCGACCGATTTGGCGCTCGCCGCGTGTCTTCGCGATCGCATCGCCTCATCGTAAGGCGCCCGTCCGATGTCCGCTCGCATGATCGCCATCGCCAATTGCAAGGGCGGCACCGGCAAGACCACGACCGCCGTCAACCTCGCGGCCGAATTGGCGTTTCTGCGGCGTCGGGTGCTGCTGATCGATCTCGATTCGCAAGGCCAATCGGGTCTCGGTTTCGGAATATCGGCTGACCGGGACTCGGCGACTGCTCACGACGCCTTCCGGCGCGCCGACGGCGATATTGCGGATTCAGTTCGCAAGAGCGGCGTCGACGGCGTCGATGTCATACCCGCCGATCGCGAGTTCAGAGTTCACGCCGTCGCGGACGATCCTTGCCGTCTCGCGCAGGCGCTTGGCGCGTTGAAGTCCCGATACGACGTCATCCTGATCGATACGCCGCCCTCGGCCGATCTTCCCCTTGTCGCCGCTCTCGCCGCCGCCCATTGCGTGTTGGTTCCGACCCAACTCAGTCATCTGGCCCACGACGGACTGATCCAGTTCTCCCGGCTCTTTTTCAAGGTGGCGGCGAGTCTCAACCCGGACTTGAGCGCCTTCGCCATCGTGCCCATCCAGATCGACGTGCGAATGCGTCTCCAGCAGATCGTCTTGGCGAAGCTGCTGATGGACTTTGGAACGCAGCGCATTTTCCGAGGAATTCGCCCCGATGTCTCGCTTGCCGAGGCCTTCGGCGGCGGCGGCCCGGTCCGCAATTATCGTCCGAGTGCGCGAGGCGCCGTTGATTACAGTCTCCTTGCGCAGGATGTCTCCCGGTTTTGGGCAGTGTAGTACGGTAGCAGCGTGGAGTGCAAGAATGAAACCCGTCCTTCTGGTCGATGACTCGCCAACAATGCTTGCGAGCATCTCAGGCGTATTGAAGAAAGCCGGGTTCGCCTGCGAAACCGCCGGAGACGGACAGGCCGCGATCGACAAGGTGATCGGCGGGGTGTCGCCTTGTCTCGTCATCACCGACTATCACATGCCCGGAATGCACGGCGTGGATCTGATCAGCAAATTGCGGCGTCTGGTGTCGACCCGTTTCGTTCCCATGCTGGTGTTGACCACCGATTCGCAGCAGGAGAAACGAACGGCCGCCAGGGCTGCCGGCGCCACTGGCTGGCTGGTGAAACCTGTGGACGCTGCAGCTCTGCTGCAGGTGATACGCCAACTCGTGCCGGGGGCGGCGGCGTGAGCGCCGAGGCGACGATCCCTTCGGCGATCGCCTCAGTCTTTGCGCGCCGGCGACCGCGCGCGAGCGGAGCCGGATCCGCCGCGCCGGCGCTCAAGCGGACCGTGTCGCGCGTCTTTGGCGCCACCGTCGCCGCTGCGGCGATCGTGGCGATGGACCTATTGGCCCGCCGATGCCTCCCGGAAAGCGCCGGCGCGCTGCTGCCCGCGCTGACGTTCGCCGCGGGGATTATGCTCGCCCGACGTCTTGTCGGAGAAGGGCGGCCGGAATCTTCTGCAGTCGACGACGCCCGGCCCGGGATTGATCGCGCCGCGGTCGCGCTCGAAGCCCTTTCGATCGGCGATCGTCAGCCCGCTGCGCCGGACGGCGCCAGAAGCGCGCAAGATCGGAACAGCGCGGATGCAACCAGCGAGGCGTTTTCATTTCACGCCGCGGCGCCAACCGACGCCGGCGTCGCGTACGCGTCAACGGAACTCGGCAAATACCATTTATTTACGGACATCTTGAGCAGGCAGATGGTTTCCGTAAGCGAACTGAGCGAAGAGGCGGCGAAGAATATTCTGGCGAATCTGACACAGATCGACAGCCAAAACAGCGCCTTGGTCAGTTTCATTCAACAATCGGGATCGAACGAGCAGGTCGCCAAGGTCGTCGCTCTGATCGAATCGCAAATGAAAGGATGCCAGGTCCTGCTCAAGCGATTTGTGGACAAACAGCAGGCTGACGCTCGGGACGGCGCCGAGCAACGATCTCGGGTTGTCGCCGAAACGCAGGGCGTGCTGAATTTGCTGGAGAATGTCGACGGAATCGCTCGCCAGACGAGGATGCTGTCTTTCAATGTTTCGATTGAAGCCGCGCACGCGGGCGAGTTCGGACGAGGCTTTTCGGTCATCGGCGATGAGATTCGGAAGCTTGCGTCGGAGGTGCAAGAGCTGTCGAAAGGCGTGCGCGAACGCGTCGAAACCCTGACCCGAACGATTACGAAAAATCTCCAGCAGGAATCCGAGCAGCGAGAGCAGGCCGAACACGACGCTGTCGCCAATATCGCCGGAACGTTGAGCGCGCTAAGCGACAACCTGGCGACGTTGGTCGCGCATCAGCGCGATACGCTGTCGAAGGTGGAAAGCGAGAACGAGTCGATTGCCCATCCAGTCATGGACGCGATGGGCAATATCCAATTCCAGGACATCGTCCGCCAACAGCTCAAACAACTTATCAGCATGGCCGAAATGGTTAGCGACCACATGCGGACGGTTAGCGCGGCGCTTGACCAACCGCAGGGCGATTTCAGCAGGACGAGCCTTTCGCAAAAGCTCGACGATCTGTTCGGCAGCTATGTCATGGAACGCCAATGCGCGACGCATCTTTCCGCGCAGGGCCAAGCCGTTACGACAGAGGCTGTGGCGAGCATTGAATTGTTTTGAAGCCTGAGCCCACGTGTGTTTGCCGCGCGGATCGGTTGATTGGTGGGTGCGCGAATGAACATAGGCAAAGACTGGTTCCGCAAGGATGGCCAGCTCAAGACGCATGCGCTTCGCTCGACAAACTCAGAATGGCAATTTTGAGGTGACCTGTGGATACCCTTTGTGGCGTTGCAAGACCGGTCAAGCGCAACGGAGCCGTCGTCGATCGGCGAGCGGACGCCAAAACCTGGGCGGCCGAGCCCAGGTCATCATTCATTCGCCTAGTGTGGCAAGAAGCTTATGAGTGCGGTGAGCCGTCAATCGATCAAGAGCATCAGCGACTGTTCGACCTGGCGAACTCACTTTTCGAGGCCTCGCTTCAGCCGGCGACGCGACTCGAAGCCTGCAGGTCGGAATTCGACAAGCTGCTGGCGCACGTCGTGCGACACTTCGCCAACGAAGAGGCCTTGCTTGCCCAGCACGATTACGAGGATCTCGAGCCGCATCGTCTCGAGCATGCTGGGTTAGTCGCGCGGGCCACTGGGTTCGGCGCACGGGTCGCCGCCGGCAAGGCAGAATTGGGAGATCTGGTCGAATTTCTTGCGAATACCGTAATCGCGCAGCACATGTTCAAGGTAGACTGGGAGTTTTTTCATCTATTCCGGAAGTCGGAATCGCTAGCAATGCGGGACGATCTTGCTGTCGCTGTCAGCGGCGACGAATTGTCTCTGCACTACCAGCCGCAAGCGCGGATCGACGGTGAAATTTTCGGGTTCGAAGCCCTGGTGCGCTGGCGTCACCGAACCCGCGGCATGGTTTACCCGGACGCTTTTATCCCTTTGGCCGAAGAAACGGGCCTTATCCTCCCGATAGGCGAGTGGGTCCTGCGCGAGGCCTGCGGCGAGGCCGCGTCGTGGTCAAATCCGCTGACGGTGGCGGTCAATCTCTCGCCGATTCAATTCCACCACAAAGACCTGGTCGGGTTGATCGACGCGGTCCTGTTGGAGACCGGCCTGCCTCCAAATCGCCTTGAGTTGGAGATCACCGAAGGAGTCATGCTCGATAACCACAGCCGCGCGCTCGCCATACTGCGTCGCATCAAGGATCTCGGGGTGAGGATCGCCATGGACGACTTCGGCACTGGTTACAGTTCGTTGTCCTATTTGCAATCCTTCCCCTTCGACAAAATCAAGATCGACCGGAGCTTCGTTCGCAATCTCGGCCACAATGCGCAGTCGTCGGCGATTGTCCGAGCAATTATCGGCCTTGGCCGCGACCTTCACTTGCCAGTGATTGCTGAGGGCGTCGAAACAGAAGATCAGCGCGCTTTCCTGGCGCGCGAGCGCTGCCGTGAGATTCAAGGCTACCTGGTCGGACGTCCGCAGCCGATCGCCGATTACGCCGACCTGGTTGGCCGACCGACGTCGGCGCCGCTGGTTGAGTCGCAGCGCCGCCTCGCCTTGGCCGATCGGAATGTCGCGGAATCGGGAGATGTGTCCGCGGATTGATCCCACGCTCGGGCGCCGATCAAACCGACGGATCAGGCGGCGGTTTTGTAGCAGCCCGCCTTCGCCGCGCGGCGCGTCGCCGCCTCGGCGCCGAATCCGACGCGTTCCGTAAGCATCCGGCGAGACCCTCGGGTCAGGCCGGGCGCGGCTGCTTCGCAGCGGGCTTTCGCGACCAGCGCTTGGCGAGCGCGGCGACGTCGGCGCTGAGCGGCTCGGCGTCGAAGTCGAGCGGATCGAAGTCCTCGCCCAGCCACTCGCGCATCTCGGCGTGGCGCTCGTGCGCGGGGTCTGCGAGAGCTTCGAGCATTTCGGCGTAACCCGGCGGGCCGCCGACGTCCTCTGGCGGGCAACGGCCGGAAGCCTCGATGAGGCGCGGATAGACGACGGTCGGTTCGGGGGCGCTCATCCGTTCGATCTTGACCGTGGGCTCCACGTCGTCGAGCGTGACTTTGAGGCGAAGAATGGCGGCGGTCATGGCGCGAGCTTACGACGCCGCCGTTCGGCCGCCCAGTCCCAGGGTATGAATTCGTCGAGCCGATGCACAGCGCGATCGGCGACAGAAGGAGCGGCGCCTTGCCCTGCGGCTTCCGCCGCGTCGAGCGATCGCCCGAGCTCGGCCGTCGACGACCACGCTTGCTTGCTGGCTGCGAACGCGATACAGAACGGCATCGTTCCGTTTATGCGATTCCTCCAACCGTTTTAAGGCGCCCGATGCTACGCACGTCGTCTTACGTCTTGGCGGCGGTCTTTCTCGCGTCGCTGACGCCAGCCTCGGCTCAACAGGCGCCGCCGCCGCCCGCAGTTGGCGTCGTGAAGGTCGAACGCCAGCCCATCACCGAGACGAGCGAGTTTCTTGGCCGCATTCAGGCGGTCAGTCGCGTCGACCTGTCGGCGCGGGTGACGGCGTTCCTCGAAAAGCGCCTGTTTCCGGAGGGCGGCGAAGTCAAGCAGGGCGAGTTGCTTTACCGTCTTGAACAAGGACCGTTCGAGGCGGACGTGCAAGCCAAGCAAGCGGCGGTCCAGCAGGTCGAAGCGCAGCTGCGCAACGCCAATCTGACGCTCGATCGCGCCCGGGAGCTGCTGCGCTCGACCTCCGGCACGCAAGCCACGGTCGACGCCGCAGAGGCCAATCAACAGGCGCTGACGGCGCAGCTGCTCGCCGCGCAGGCGCAGCTTCGCCTGTCCGAAATCAACCTGGCCTATACGGAAATCCGCGCGCCGATCGACGGCAAGATCGGCCGCACCACGACGACCGAGGGCAATGTGGTCAGCCCGAGCTCCGGCGTTCTGTCGACGATCGTCAGCCAGGACCCGATGTACGTCGCCTTTTCCGTTCCCTCGAGAACCGCGCTCGACCTGAAACAGAAGATCGCCGCCGCGGGCAGCTTCGACGTCGTCAAGATCCGGGTCAAGCTGCCGAACGGCCGCCTTTACGGCCAGACCGGCAAGCTCGACTTCATCAACAACACCGTGACGGGCGGAACCGACACGCTGGCGCTGCGCGCCGAGATCGCCAACCCGTCGAATCCCGGTCCAAACGCGGCGACCGGTCCCAACCGCGAACTGATCGACTCGGAATTCGTCAATGTCCTGCTAGAGGGCGCGCAGCCGATCGAGATGCTCGTCGTTCCGCGCGCCGCCGTGCTCTCCGACCAGGCCGGCGATTATGTCTACACGATCGACGCCCAAGGGAAGGCGCAGCGGCTTGGCGTCAGGCTCGGTCAAACCACGCCGACCTCGGCGGCGGTGCTGAGCGGGCTGCAGGAGGGGCAAACGATCATCGCCGAAGGGCTGCAGCGCGTGCAGCCCGGCCGCACGGTCTCCGCTGGTCCGGCGGCGAACGCCGCCCTCAACAGCGCCAATGGCGCCGCCGCCGCGCCGGCGTCGCCCGCCCAATCTCCCGCGGGCGGGCCCGCCAAATGATTTCGTCCGTCTTCGTCGATCGGCCGCGGCTGGCGATCGTCATCGCCATCGTGGTCACTCTCGCCGGCTTGCTGGCGATGACCGGCATGCCGGTGGCGCAGTTTCCCGACCTCGTGCCGCCGCAGGTGCAGGTCCAGGCGACTTTCCCCGGCGCGTCGGCGGCGGTCGTCGAAGCGAGCGTGGCCCAGCCGCTCGAAGCGCAGGTCGTCGGCGTCGACAAGATGCTGTACATGAAGTCGACCAGCGGCAACGACGGCAGCTACACGCTGACCGTCAGCTTCGCGCTCGGCACGGACCCCGACATCGACACCGTCAACGTCAATGACCGCGTGCAGGCGGCGCTGCCGCAATTGCCCAAGGAAATCCAACAGCAGGGCCTCACCGTCAGAAAGCGCTCTTCGGCGATCCTGCAATTCATCGCCTTCTCCAGCGAGAACGGCGAGCAGGACCCGCTGTTCGTCGCCAATTACGCCACCATCAACGTGATGGACGAACTGGCGCGCGTCCCCGGCGTTGGACAGGCGCTGCTGTTCGGGCGGCTGAACTATTCCATGCGCGTATGGTTCGACGTGCAGCGGCTGATCAGCCTCAACCTGACGCCGACGGACGTCATCGCCGCGATACAGGCGCAAAACGTGCAGGCGGCGGTCGGACGCGTCGGCGCGCCGCCGATCGACAAGGATCAACAGATCCAGCTGAACGTTCAGACCCAGGGGCGCCTGACGACGCCGGAGCAATTTGGCGACATCGTTCTGCGCGCCAATCCCGACGGCTCGATCCTTCATGTGCGCGACGTCGCGCGCGTCGAGATGGGCGCTCAGAACAGCGACGTCGACAGCCGTCTGGACGGCAGGCCGACCGTCGCGGCGGCGGTCTATCTGGCGCCCGGCGCCAACGCGGTGAGCTGTTCCAACCTTGTCAACAAGAAGCTGGAACAGCTCAAACAACGGTTCCCCAAAGGAATGACGGTGAGCGTGGTCTTCGACTCCACGACCTTCGTCAAAGACACGATCTATGAGGTGCTCAAGACGCTGGGCATCGCGTTCGCGCTGGTCGTGCTGGTGGTCTTCCTGTTCATGGGCAATCTGCGGGCCACCATCATTCCGGCGGTGGCGGTGCCGGTCAGCCTGATCGGAACCTTCGTCATCCTGCTCGCGTTCGGCTATTCCGTGAACACTGTCTCCTTGCTGGCGATGGTGCTGGCGATCGGCATCGTGGTCGACGACGCGATCGTGGTGGTGGAAAACGTCGAGCGCGTGATCGAGGAGGAGCCGGGCCTGACGTCGGCGGAGGCCACCAAGAAGGCGATGGCCCAGATTACCGGGCCGGTCATCGCCATCACCTTGGTGCTGTTGTCGGTGTTCGTGCCGATCGCTTTCGTTCCCGGCCTGTCGGGGCTGTTGTTTCGCCAGTTCGCCGTCACGATCTGCGCGGCGATGTTGATCTCCGCCGTCAACGCGCTGACGTTGTCGCCGGCGTTGTGCGCCGTCTTCCTGCGTCATGTCGGCAAGCGCCGCGGGCTCGAGGCGTGGATTCTGCGCGGGATCGACTTTGCGCGCGATGGCTACGCCGCGATCGTCAAGCGGATCGTCCGGGTTTCGGTCGTGTCGTTTGGCCTGCTCGCGCTCTTTGGTCTGGGGATTTTTGGCGTGGCGCGAATGACGCCGACGAGCTTCCTTCCCGAGGAAGACCAGGGCGCGTTCATGATTTCGGTCCAGCTGCCCGACGGCGCGTCGCTGGCGCGCACGTCCGAGGCGGTGCGCTCGGTCGAACAGCTTCTGCGATCGATGCCGCAAGTGGAGCACGTCAACGCGATTTTGGGCTTTTCCCTGCTCGACGGCGGCGCCGAATCCAACGCGGCGTTCGTCGTCGCGAAGCTGAAGCCGTTCGCCGAGAGGCAGGGCGCTGCGGATTCCGCGCAGGCGCTGGTCGGCCAGGTGTTTCAACGGGGCTCCCAGATTCGCGCCGCCGCCGTGCTTCCTTTCAACCTGCCGCCGATCGTCGGACTGTCGACCAGCGGCGGCTTCGAGTACCAGCTCGAAGCGCTGGAGGGGCAGGATCCGGCGACGATGGCTAGCGTGATGCAGGGAACGATCGCCGCCGCCAATCAGGACCCCAGACTGGCGCGCGTGTTTTCGACCTACACCGCGACCACCCCGTCGATTTATCTCGATATCGATCGCGACAAGGCGCAGGCGCTTGGCGTCGGCATCGCCGAAGTGTTCACCGCGCTGCAAGCGACGCTCGGCGGATACTACACCGGCGACTTCAATCTCTATGGCCGGACCTGGCAGGTCAACATCGAGGGCGAGGCCGCCGATCGGCGCGACATGTCGGCGCTGTGGCAGATTCAAGTGCGCAACAAAGACGGCGAGATGGTGCCGCTGCGCTCCATCGCCGACCTGCGTGTCGTCGTGGGGCCGCAGGTCATCGCCCGCTACAACAACTACCGCTCGGTGACGATCAACGGCTCGCCGGCGCCGGGCGCCTCCTCGGGCGACGCGCTGCAGGCCATGCAGGAGGTGTCGGCGAAAGCGCTTCCCGCCGGCTACGCCTACGAATGGACCGGCACGGCCTATCAGGAACAGCAGGCTTCGGGCCAGACCGGCGTGGTCCTCGGGCTCGCGGTTCTGTTCGCCTATCTCTTTCTGGTGGCGCTCTATGAAAGCTGGATGATTCCGCTTCCGGTGCTGCTCTCCGTGGTGGTCGGCGCGTTCGGTTCGTTCGTCGGCCTATCGCTCGCCCACCTGACGCTGGACCTCTACGCGCAGATCGGGCTGGTGGTGCTGATCGCGCTGGCGGCCAAGAACGGGATCCTGATCGTCGAGTTCGCCAAGGAGCAGCGCGAGCGGGGCCTCGACATCCGGCAAGCGGCGACGCTCGGCGCGCGCACGCGATTCCGCGCGGTGATGATGACCTCCATCGCTTTCATCCTGGGGCTTGCGCCCCTCGTGGTCGCGCACGGCGCCGCGCAGCTCAGCCGCCGCGGCGTCGGCACCTCGGTGTTCGCCGGCATGCTGTTCGCGAGCACCATCGGCATCTTCGTCATCCCGATGCTGTACGTCGTCTTCCAGCAGCTTCGCGAATGGGGACATCGACGCCGCGCGGCCGCCCCGTCGGCGCCCCGGCGATAGCGCGGCGCCTCGGCCAGGCGCGCCCTTCGCGACCAAACGCCGCGACGAAACGGCCCCCCTTAGGGCGGCGGATTCTCGGGCATGTCGGTTGGACATGTCGGTCAGAATGGCGCAAAAGCGTCTCTGCATTGGTTCTGCCGTAAGGGCGGCGCGCCCGAGATCGGCCGCATCGAGGTCGTTCGCATAAGCGATGGGGCCTCTTCGCGTGTTTCGTGAAGCCATTCGCGAAGGCGTTGCGTCAGTGTAAATAGACGACTTTCACGGCGGCAGAGCGTCGAGGCGAGACGCTGCGTCGTTGACCGATTTTGAACAGGCGATGCTGATCGCCTACTTGCGATGCGCGCGCCGGCGATTGTAGATTGCCGCCGTTCCGCATCGGCGCCGCGAGCGGAGAAGCGAGTCGGGGCCGCGTGAGCGGCGGGGCACAGCGAGAGGGCGGCTTCGGGCGCCCACGGCGGCGCGGAGCCGCGGAAGGCAGCGAGAGGCGAGGGCCGTTGCTCGGCGGGATCCAGTTCCAAGGCGGCGACGGCGTCGCGATCAAGGCGATCGGCGGGAGAGACGCGCGCGCCGCGGCGTCCGCGAGCGCGGCCTCGTCGCGCGTCGGCGAGATCGCCAACCGCGTCAGCTGCGTCATCGTCGCCTGCGACGAGGCCGACCGCATCGAGCGCGCGATTCGCTCGGTCGCCGGGCTGGTCGCGGAGGTGCTGGTGGTCGATTCCGGCTCGAGCGACGGCACGGCCGCGCTGAGCGAGCGCCTCGGCGCGCGCGTGGTCCTCCATCCGTGGGAGGGTTTCGGGCCGCAGAAGCGCTTCGCCGAGGAGCAGGCGGGCTGCGACTGGATCTTGAGCCTCGACGCCGACGAATGGCTCAGCGACGGCCTGCGGGCCGAGCTGGCGGCGCTGCTGGCGAAACCGCTGCCGCCGGCCCGCTGCTACCGCGCGCGCGTCCGCATCGTCTATCCGCGCCGCGAGACGCCGGCGCCGTTCGCCTATTTCCACAATTACGTCAGGCTCTACAACCGAACGACGGCGCGCTGCCGCGATTCGCTCAGCCACGACGAGGTCGAGCCGACCGCCGACGTCGCGCAGCTCGACGGCGACATCCTGCACAAGAGCTATCGCGACTTCGCCCACATCGTCGCCAAGACGGTGGCCTACTACCAGACGCAGCGCGCGGAGGGGATCAGGCCGAGCCGCATGGCCTTGCTGCGCCAGTTCGGCGAATTTCCCTTCCAGTTCTTCAAGTACTACGTCCTGCGCCGCCACATCTTCGGCGGCGCCGACGGCTTCGCCTACGCCACCGCGCTGGCGATGGGGCGCTGGGCGCGGATCTTCATTCTGCGGGGGTGGTGAGGGTCGCGGCGCTGTCGTCATCGACGGACTGGCGTGGATTGAGGATGAATGAATGAAGGTTCATGTGCAGTCGACCGCGATCGAGGCGGTCAAGATCGTCGGCCCCGAGCTCTTCCGCGACCAGCGCGGTTTCTTTCAGGAGGTGTTTCGCGCCGACGAATACGCGAAGGCGGGGCTGCCGACCGGCTTCGTCCAGTTCAATCATTCCGGCTCGGTCAAGAACACCGTGCGCGGCCTCCATTTCCAGTGGGAGCCGCCGATGGGCAAGCTGATGCGCGTGACCAAGGGCGCGGCGTTCCTGGTTGCGGTCGATTTGCGCAAAGGCTCCGAGACGCTAGGCAAATGGGTCGGGGTCGAGCTGAGCGAGGACGACCGTAAGCTGCTTTGGGCGCCGGCGAGTTTCGCGCGCGGCTTCGCGGTGCTGAGCGATTTCGCCGAGATCGAGTATCTGACCACCGGCGTCTACAACGGCGCCGGAGAATCCGGCGTGCTGTGGAGCGATCCGGCGATCGGCGTCGACTGGCCGGTGAAGGAGCCGATCCTGTCCGCCAAGGACTCGTCGGCCCAGACGCTGGCGGCGTGGCTGGCGCGGCCCGAGGCCGACCATTTCAAGATCTGAGTTCGAGGGGCATGCGATGCGGGTGGCTGTTATCGGCGGTTGTGGCTACATCGGTTCGGTGCTGACGCCGCGGCTGGCGAACCGCGGCTATGACGTGAAAGTTTACGACCTGCAGTGGTTCGGCAATCGCCTGCCGCCGGGCGTGCCGGTCGAGAAGAAGAGCGTGATGGAGATCGGCGAGCGCGAGCTCGCCGGCGTCGACACCGTCATCTTCATCGCCGGCCTGTCGAACGATCCGATGGCCGAATATTCGCCGGCGCGCAACTTCGTCGAGAACGCCTCCTGCCCGAGCTATCTCGCCTATGTCGCCAAGCGCGCCGGCGTGCGGCGCATGATCCACGGCGGCTCGTGCTCGGTCTACGGCTACACCGTCAACGAGCTCTACGACGAGAGCGCGCCGGCGGTGAGCCATTACCCCTACGGCATCTCGAAGCTGCAGGGCGAGTTCGGCTGCCTGCAATTGCGCGACGACAAATTCTCGGTGATCGCCCTGCGCCAGGGCACGGTCAGCGGCTACAGCCCGCGCATGCGGCTCGACCTCATCGTCAACACCATGTTCAAGTGCGCGGTCGCCGACGGCGTGATCGTCGTCAACAATCCCTCGATCTGGCGGCCGATCCTGTCGATCCAGGACGCCGCGGACGCCTATGTGCGCTCGGTCGAGGCGGCGCCGGAGATTTCCGGCGTCTTCAACGTCGCCTCGGGCAACTACACCGTCGGCGAGGTCGCCGACTATGTCGCCGAGGGCGTGCGCGAGCGGATGGGCGTCGAGGCGCGCATCGACGTCCGGCGCGTCCAGGATTTCCGCAACTACAAGGTCTCGTGCGAGCATGCGCGCAACGTCCTCGGCTTCCATCCGCATCAAGGGGTGCGCGAGATCGTCAAGGACCTGGTCGCCAACGTCGACAAGTTCAGGGATTTCGCCGACCCGAGCTACTACAACATCCAGACCTTCAAGACGATCGACGCCGGGCGGGCCGCCTGAGGCGGCGCGCCGCCGGACGCGGCGCGGACAATTGGAGGGCGCGCGTGACGCGGGTGCTGCTTTTGGGGGCCAACGGGCAACTGGGCGTCGACGTGCGCCGGCTCGCCGAGGGCCGGCGGGGAATCGAGCTTTGCGCGCTGACGCGGGCCGACCTCGACCTCGCCGACCTCGACGAGACGCGCCGCCGCCTCGCCGGGCTCGACTTCGACGCGCTGATCAACGCCACCGGCTACCACAAGACCGACGAGGTCGAGCGCAACGCCGAGCGCGCCGTGCTGA
>Ga0326727_10007502_pt1 | contig 28744 bp, 21 predicted proteins | sample MB2enrmetagenome_FD_207643 | JGI IMG/M metagenome (GOLD analysis project Ga0326727, IMG submission 207643) | Lab enriched peat soil microbial communities from McLean, Ithaca, NY, United States - MB29MY | ecosystem: Environmental > Terrestrial > Soil > Wetlands > Peat | place: USA: New York... | reverse complement strand
GAAACTATTGAAAGCGGCCTGAAACATCGACGGCGGCGCAGCGAGCTCAGGCTCGCAGCCTGCGCCGCCTCCCTTTACCCCGGTGACGACCATGAACACCAATTTGCAGAACTTGACGCACACAACTACAAATTCTCAATTCAGACGCTGCGCTTTGGTGGCGCCTCTGCCCCGCTGTGCCGCTGCGTCATATCCCAGGATGCCTCAAAGGAGAGTCTCAGTTGGTCAAAGTGGTCAAAGCGGTTTTACCGTCCAGGAACAGCCTCTCCCCAAAACGAAAAATTGCCAAACGAACCCAATTGTTGCACAGACAATTCTCTGCGCAACTTGTTGTGTACGCGCCATTTGGCTTCGAATGCCGCACCCTTGGAAGAATCAAAGAAGCCCAGCGCAGTCTCACCAAGTCATAGCAAGTCAAAGTGATCTTTTTGATTATCAGTCCTCGGAATCGAGTATCTCGCCTTATGCTGCTGGCGGTCATCGCGCGTTTTTTGAATCGCGCAAACGCGGGAATAGATGGCGCCCTTTTAACACTTCGCGCCTACGGCGCTGGCAAAAGTGGACCTGCGCCCTTGGCGGCCAGGGGTTGTTCTTTCAATTGACGCAGGCGTTTCTTTTCCCCCTCGATCTGCCATCGCTCATTATCCGGTAGATCGGGGCTGAGCAACCGCTGCCGCAAGGCTGTTAGTTGGCGGGCAATGTACTCGTCCCGAAGTCGTTTGAGGGCACTGTCGCGCCTAGGCATGCCTTTCACGTTTTTTTCGGTCGGGCTATGACGGCGGTCAGATAAAATTTCGGTCACAAGACTTTGCCACGCGGGGTTATCTAGTTGGGCCAGCCAAGCGGAGAGGCCAGGCCAGTCGCGGTTCGCGTCGGCCGCCAGCCTCTGCGTGACGATCTCGCGGACCATCGGATGTACGAGCCAGTCCAAGTCCAAGTAGGAGCCGATCCAAGAGACGTAATCATCGCTCTCCAGCAGAAACCGCAGCAGCCACAGCTCCTCGCGGATGGGGCGCGCCATGACCGGAGCGGCGGGTTCATCGGAATCGTCCGCCGCCGCGGCGCGGGGCCCGGAAGCCTTCCTGAACTCGCTGCGCACTGCCTCGGCCGACACGCCGAGCCGCAACGCCGTTTTTTGCGCGTGGGCGTCAACGATAACATCGTTCCCCGTCTTCTGCGACGCCTCCCCCATCGCCCGCACAATGGCGCGCCGCCCGCGGTCGCTGCCCGCATCATGCAGGGCGCAGAGGCGATCCAGATAATAATCGAAGAAGCCCGGCGCTTTGTCGATCAACCCGCCAAAGGCGGGGCCGCCCAATTCCCTGATGTAACTGTCCGGGTCATGCGGCGCGGGCACGGTGGCCACGCGGATGGCCAATCCGGAGGCCAGCAGGCTGTCCAGCGACCGCACCGCCGCGTTCTGGCCGGCCTCGTCGGAATCGAAGCATAGCACCACTTCCTCGACATAGCGCTTGAGGATGCGGGCATGGTCGGCGGTCAGGGCCGTGCCCTGCGGCGCGACAACATGGGTGATCCCGGCCATGAAACAGGCAATCAGGTCAAGCTGCCCTTCGCAGACGACGGCGCAACGCTTGTCCAGCAAAGCCCGCTTGGACTTGTCCAACCCGTACATCACCTTGCCCTTGGTGAAGATGGGGCTTTCGGGCGAGTTGACGTACTTGGCCGTCTTCTCATCCCCGGAGAGGACCCGCCCGCTGAAACCGATGACGCGCCCTTGTTCATCGCAAATCGGGAAAATGAGCCGGCCGCGAAACCGGTCGTAATAACGGTCGCTGTCCTCCTTCTTCAAAATCAAGCCGGCTTGCTCCATCAAAGTCGGTTCGATGTGTTTGCTTTTGGCCCAATTGACGGTGTCGTCCCAGGCGTCCGGCGCGCAGCCGAGGCGGAAAAGCTGGATGGCCTCCGCACCGACTCCGCGCCGCGCCAGGTAATCGCGGGCCGCCTGGCCGGCGGGGTCGGAGGCTAGGGCGGTTTGCCAGCGTTGCGTGATTTGCTCGTGAATCTGGAGCAATTGGTCCTTGAGGTGTCTTGATTCCGGTCGCCCGCCCGCGGTGTCCGTCTCCAGGGGAATGCGCGCCCGCTCCGCCAGTCGGCGGACCGCGTCGGGGAAATCGATGCTTTCGTATTCTTTGACGAAAGTGAAGACGTCCCCGCCCTTGTGGCAACCGAAACAATGGAAGATTTGGCGGTGGGGATTGACGTTGAAGCTGGGGGTTTTCTCCTTGTGGAACGGGCAGAGGGCGACAAAATTGGCCCCCGCGCGCTTCAGCGGGATGCAGGCCCCGATCACATCGACAATATCACTGGCGGCGCGGACTTGCTCAAGGGTTGAGGGTGAAAAATATCCGCCCATGGCCGGCGAAGGTTTACTTTTTCTGGGCTCCCAGGATGGAATTAATTGTTTCCTGGCTCTTTTGCGCGACAGTTTCCCTCGGTTTGGGCGGCGCTACTGTAGCAATCAAAACGGGGGACAAATGGTCCTGCACGAGGCGGCCGGTGAAGGATTCCATGAGGATCGAGTGCTGGATGGTGCCGTATGTGGGGAAACGAACATCCTCGAAATTCTTCTTTTGGGCCTTGGCTTCTGCAGCCAGCTCGGCCTGCGTATAAACGCGGGAATGCATAAGGGCAAACAAGACAACGATCATGCAGGAATAGCGCAGCAACCCCGAAAGCATGCCCAGGTAGTACTCGCTCCTTCCGAATATGTCGCTGCCCGTGAGTTTTTCGCCCACGGTCTGCTTGAGCCACATGAAGCAGAGGTTGATGCCGAAGGCGATGATGACATAGGCGGAGACATTGGCCCAGAGAGGGGTGAAGGCGCCGCTGGTGTTCTGTATGATGAAGCCGCTGAACGGGGTGTAGAACAGCCCGGCCAGGACGACAATGCCCAGCCATTGCAGGGTGGGCAACAGTTCCTGGGTCATGCCGCGATGGCGCCCGCGGAAGATTCCGATGAGCAGCCAGACAAGCACGACCCCATCAAAATAGCCGTAAGATATGCCGCTTACGCCCGGCAACGCAGCCAGACACATAATTTGAAGTTGAAAGTAGCAGTTTCCCCGCCGTTGACGAGGTATTTTTGTGCAATGCGCCCATTTTTTCAAGAAGGCAGGAGGCAGGATCGGAGGCAGGCAGGGAATTGGCATCCTCATGCGGGGTTGGCGTGGACAGAGAATGTGCGGGAAAGCAGCGCCATTGACAATCGCTTCAGTTTCTCTTATAAGGACTAAAGCACTACAAGTATGGCACCGCCATTGAATTCCATGACTCGGCCTCGGATTGTCTGGTGGCGGCGTATTCCTGCACGTGCGCTTGGAGTCTTTGTTCTCTTCCTGCTTTACGTTTGGGTGCGGCTTGAGCCGGCGGTGGAATACCAGTCGGCGCGGCCCATTTTTTACCTGAGCCATGCCTTTTTCAGGGGATTCCTGAGACATCCGGCGGGTTTGGTGGAATATGCGGCCGCATTCCTGGCCCAGTTGAATTATTACAATTGGCTCGCCGCGGCGGTTTTTACCGCGATGTGCGTTCTGATCTTTCTGGCATCAAATTGGTGGTTGCGGCGCGTCAGCGGAGCTCCCGCCCCACTGGCGGCCTTTGGACCTGCGTTTTTAATGCTCTATTTGCGCGAGCGTCCGAATGACCCGGCCCTCGTGCTGGGCTTGGGGCTGCTGCTGGCGATGGGGTTCGCCATGAGTTGCGTCCTATGGGCCGGCGCCAGGGCTTGGCTTCGCTGGGTGGTGTGGCCGCTTTGCGTGGCGCTGCTGTATTTCGTGGCGGGCTTATGGCCGGCGACGCTGTTTGTGGCGCTGACCGGCTTGTATGAAATCCTGGCCCGGCAAGCGTGGGCATTAGGAGGGGGATGTTGCCTGATGGGTTTGCTTGGGATTTTCGGAACAATCTGGTTCTGCAACGTTGCCGATCCCTTTGTTCCCCCGGGACAGGGAATGAGCCTGACCGCCGCCGCAATCCTGTATTTATATGTTCCAGTGGCGTCGTTGGCGCTGGCCGCGCTCCGAGGGACGGTTCCCAGGGCGAGAACGAACGGCGCGCGGGCTACGTCGGGTCGGCAATGGTTTGAGGGGCGGCTGGTGAAGGGCACATTGGCGGCGAGCGTTTTCCTGCTGGGCTGGGGGCTGGTCTGGTTCGGTTTTGATCCGCAGAACAAGGCGCTGGCGCAGATCGACTACTACAACAGCCGGGGCGAATACGGGAAGGCGCTGGCCATTGCGGCCAATCTGAAGCAAATAGGGCCTTCAACCCGAATCCGCCTCTGGTTTGACCTCTATCACACCGGCCGATTGGGGGACGATTTGTTCTCTTTCGGAGCGCCGGCGCGGTATGAGATGTTGACGGGCGTTGGGTTGGGCAAAGACACGTGCCGCGCACAGAGCCGAACGTATTTGGAGTTGGGCCAGGTGGACGAAGCCGAGCACCTGGCGCATGAAGCCTTGGAGAATGAGGGCGAAACCCCCGAGACGCTGCGGTTGCTGGCAGAAATCAATGTCCTCAAGGGCCGCCTGCGGGCGGCTCGTGTTTTTCTCAGCGTGCTGAGCCTGGCGCCCTTTGAGCGGACATGGGCCCAGGGCTGCCTGCGCAGCCTGGAGACCGACCCGACATTGTCGGGCAATCCTGAACTGAGACAAATCCGGTCGCGGCTGGCCAGCACGGACATGGTGCATTATTACACGCCGACCGAGGGCCTGCTGCTGCAACTGCTGGATGCCAATCCGACCAATCAAATGGCGTTCGAGTATTTGATGTCGTATTACCTGTTGTCCCGGGAAGGAAACAAGTTCGTCGAAAGACTCGGCCGATTGAACAATTTCGGCTACGCCGGCGTCCCCCGGAATTGGGAGGAAGCCGTTGTGCTGTTCCAAAAACTCAACGGTGAAGCGGCCGACTTGCACGGACGCCAGATTCGCCCTGGGACGCTGCGGCGGTTTGAGCAGTACTGCCAGGCCGCAGCACCGGCGCAGGCGCAAACTGCGGAAGGCCGCCGCATTTTGGCGAGGGATTTTGGCCACACCTACTGGTATTACCACGATTTCGGCTCCACCCAATAATGAGAGAATTCCCGCCAGTCCTTTCATCATGAAAAAGCCAGATTTCCTGAAATTGTGTTTCATAGGCGTGGTGGCGACGGCGGCCTTCGTTGGAAGCCGTTGGATGGGCGCAGCCCAGGCCCCTGAGTTTGTTGAGCAAAACAGAGCGCCCCGAATCTTCCCCGACTACAACGGTGTGGTGATTCCGCCCAACATCGCGCCGCTGAACTTCAAGGTGGAGGAACCCGGCGTGCGGTATCGGGTGGAGCTTCGCTCCAGCCGGGGCGATCCGCTCACCATGAGCAGTCGGGACTCCTCGATCCGGATACCGGCCAAGCGTTGGCGGGCCTTGCTTCAGGCGAACGCCGGCGAGCCGTTGCTCTGCGAGGTGCGGGTTGAGACGGCCTCCGGCCAATGGGCCCGTTTTGCCCCAATGACGAATTTGATCGCCCCGGAGAAGATTGACAGTTGCCTGACCTATCGCCGGCTCCGGCCGCAATACGACCACTACTCCGTTCTGGGCGTCTATCAGCGCGACCTCGAGTCATTTGAGGAGAAGCCGTTGCTGGAGAACAGCGAATTTCATCATGGCTGCCTGAATTGCCACACCTGCCTGAATCATCGTCCGGACACATTCGTGTTGCTGGTCCGCTCGAGTGACATGCGCACCAAAAGCATTCTGCTGGCGCGCTCCAACCAGTTGGAGCGGGTGGACAAGCCGATTAGTTTTCTGTCCTGGCATCCCAGCGGGCGTTTGATCGCCTTTTCCACCAACAAATTCTCCATTCTCTGCCACACCCTCAACACCAAGGAGACGCGGGACGTGTACGACGCCCGCTCCGCTTTGGGCATTTATCGGATCGATTCCAACAGCATCGTCATGCCGCCGGCGATTGCGAAGCCGGACCGCAACGAAACCTGGCCGGCGTGGTCGGCGGACGGGCGCTGCCTTTATTTCAGCAGCGCGCCGGTGGCGTCCTATCAGCAAATCCTGGATATTCACTATGACCTGATGCGGGTGAGTTACGACATTGAGCATGACCAGTGGGGCGAGCCGGAGACGGTCATTTCAGCCGAGCAGGCCGGGGGGAGCCTCTGCCAGCCCAAGGTTTCTCCAGACGGCCGGTTCGTGCTGTTCAGCCTTTGCCGATACGGCATGTTTCCGACCTACCAACCCGGCAGTTGCCTGTGTGCGCTCGACCTGGCGCGGGGCCGTTGGCGCCGCCTGGAGAGCGGAAACTTTCTATATGACTCCTACCACTCCTGGTCCAGCAACAGCCGCTGGATCGTGGTCACCAGCAAGCGGGTGGACGGTTTGTTCGGGCGGCCCTTCATTGGCTATATGGATGAAGACGGCGGATTTCACAAACCCTTCCTCCTGCCGCAGGAAGACCCCTGCTATTACGAGACATGCCTCCAGTCCTTCAACGTGCCGGAATTGGTTGACGGGGCCATCAGGTTCAAGGAGAGTGACTTTATCAAGGCCCTCGGCAACCTCGGGAAAGCCGCCCCGCCTGCCGCCACGTCACCGGCCTCATACCAGGAACATTGACACACAGGACCCGACCCATGGAACCGACACTCAAATCCGGCAAACAACTGGCTGAACATGCGGACATCGCCGGTTCAGAATTTCACCACACGAACTTGCGCGGCGCCAATTTCGACGACGTCAACCTCAGCGGCGCCAGCTTCCATAACATCAACTTCAGCGAGATTAAAGTCTCCGCCGCCCAGATGGGCGGGGCCACGTTCAAACACATCGGCCTGCCGCCCGACAAGGATGGCCGCCAGGGTCGCCAGAGGCCGGTGACATTTGAGGAAGCCACCCTGAGCGACAGCACATTTCGCAAGGTGGACCTGTCGAACGTCAGAATCATCGACTGCAACATCGCTGGGATGACCATTGACGGAGTGCTCGTTTCGGACCTGCTCAGGCAGCTCAGGGGAACGAAGAAGTAACCGACTCGTCACCCGGGAATGCTCAGGGTTGCTGCAAGGAGGGGACAGGCGCAGGGGCCGACTCCGGGTCAACCCATTTGTCGTGCTCGCGGATCAAATCGACCAGGCGGTCCACGGCCTCGGCTTCCGGGATGTTGAATTTCACCGGGGTTTTGCCGACGTAGAGGTTGATTTTGTTGGGCGCGCCGCCGACGTAGCCAAAATCGGCGTCGGCCATCTCCCCCGGGCCGTTGACGATGCAGCCCATGATGGCGATTTTCACGCCCTTCAAGTGCTGGGTGCGTTGCTTGATGCGGGCGGTGACGGTTTGCAGGTTGAAAAGCGTCCGGCCGCACGACGGGCAGGCCACGTAATCGGTTTTGAAGCTGCGGCATCCCGCCGCCTGCAAAATGTTGTAAGCTAGGCGCAGGCTTTGTCCCGCGCCTGTTTCCCCGCGAATCAGCACGGCGTCGCCAATGCCGTCAGCCAGCAACGAACCAATGACAACCGAGGCGCGCAACAGGGCAATCTTCGGTTCCAGGGGGACTGGTTCGAAATGGAGGCAATCTTTGAGCAGGATGGGATTATGGCGGCCCAGGCGCTTCAATTTGGCGCAGAGCAGCCGGAAAGCCGCGATGGCCGCCAGCGGGACGTCGTCCTTGACCGTCACCAATTGAGTGTTGCAATTGACCATGAAATCCTGCGTCGGATCCACCTCGAAAACATTCAGGTCTTCGTAAACCGCCTCGGGCCGGACGTCGTCGCGCGGGCGGATTTTCGGGGCGACCTTTTCCCAAGTGGCGCGAGTCACGACCACGCGCACCGTCTGTTCGCGGCCGCACTTGCATGAATCGTTGAGGGAGATTTCCGGGGTTGGCCGGCGCTGGTAGGCGTATGGATCAAAGGGCCACTCCACGCCGGAAGCAGCCGGTGGGGCGGCAGCGGCGCCAGCCGGTGTGACCAGCGCAGGGATTTGGGCCAGCAAATCGATGCAAACGGCGATCTCGTTTGGCGAATCCTCGGTGAGGGAGACGCGGATGGTGTCTCCCAGCCCATCGCAGAGCAACGAGCCAATGCCGATGGCGCTTTTAATCCGGCCATCTTCGCCCTCGCCGGCTTCCGTCACACCCAGGTGGATGGGATAATTCCAATCCGGCCCCAGCTCGTCCAGGCGGGCGACGAGCAACCGGTAACATTCGATCATGACCTTGGGGTTGCTCGATTTCATGGAGAATTTAAAATTATGGAAATCGTGGCGGCGGGCGATGCGGGCGAACTCCAGGGCGCTCTCGACCATGCCGAGCGGGGTGTCGCCGTAGCGGTTCATGATGCGGTCGCTGAGGGAGCCGTGGTTGACGCCGATGCGCAAGGCGCGGCCCAATTGCTTGCAAAGCTTGACCAGGGGGGCGAATTCATCCTCGAGGCGGGCCAGTTCGGCGTCGTATTCCTGGTCGCTGTATTCGCGCACGACAAATTTCTTTTTGTCGGCGTAATTGCCGGGATTGACGCGCACCATTTCGACCCAATTGGCGGCCTCCAGGGCGGCGTCGGGCTTGAAATGAATATCGGCCACGATGGGCGTGAAGCAGCCGCCGGCGCGCAAATCGGCCACGATGTTTTTCAGGTTGGCCGCGTCCTTGACGGTGGGAGCGGTGATGCGGACGAGCTGGCAGCCCACCGCCACCAGTTCCAGCGATTGCTTGACGCAGAGGGCGGTATCCATCGTGTCGCAAGTGAGCATGGATTGTTTGACGACAGGATGGCTCCCGCCAATGACGACGCCGCCCCGGGCGGGATCGCCCACCACGACTTCACGCGTCCGGCGGCGGGAATAGAGGAAGGGGGAATGGCAGTAGCGCATGGTCAGGGCGGGGGTTGCGCCGACGTGGGTGCGGCCGGTCTTTCAGGCTGCTCAATTTCTGCCTCGCGGTTGAGCATCATGCGGAACAGGGGCAGCCGTTTGATGTCGTACCAAGTGACATAGACCATGAAGGAAATGAGCAGGACGGCAAAGGCGGTGGTGAGGGATTCGACAAACCGCACGCTCAAAGGCCGGCGGTAAACCCGCTCGATCATGGCCATGAGGATATGGCCGCCATCGAGGACCGGCACGGGGAGCATGTTCAAGATGGCCAGGTTGATGTTGAGAAGCACCAGGAAACGCAAGGCCAAACGGTAATCAGTGTTCCACTGCGCGAGCAGCGCGGCAAAGATCCCAACCGGGCCGCTCAAGTCGCTGGCCTTGACGCCGCTTTGCCGGGAATGAACCAGGGCCGTGACGGTCTTATACATCTCGTCCAGGACATCCTGAACCAGGGCCCACGGCGTTGGATGCTCGATGGCATAAAAATCCTTGCCGAGGGAGAACATGATCCCAACACGGCTTTTCTTCGAAGTTGGCTCCGTCACCGGCGTCACGCTCAAAGCCAGGAGGCGGCTGCCGCGCTTGACCAGGATCGGCGTGGCCCGGCCGCCGCGCTTTTGGATCAAATTGATGAACTGCTGCTGGCTGCTGACAGGAACTCCCGCAAAGCCGACGACCTCGTCATCCGCCTTGATTTTGGCCGCCTCCGCAGGCTGTCCGGGCATGACTTCCTTGACGATCAAATGATCGAGCGAATCCAAATTGAACATCTTAAGCCCAATCAGATCGTTGGCCTCGGCCTTCAACATATAAACCTCGGTCTTGCCTGGAGCGCCCGGTTTATCTTCGTGGTGGATGGTCACCGGCAGGACGTTCGTCAAGGCCACCGCCGTGGCGATCGTGACCTCTTCCCAGGATTTGACCGGCTTGCCATCGACGGCGATAATGCGGTCCCCCCGCTGGATACCCATTTTGCCCTCCGGCGAAGCGGGATCGATGTTGCCGATGATGGATGGATTGACCAGGACCGGAAGCCCGACAAAATAGATCAGGCAGGCGACGAAGAAGCCAAAGACCACGTTCATGGCCGGGCCGGCCGCGGCTACCAGAATCTTGGAGAATGGCGGCGCGGGCGGCACGTCCTCGCCCTTGGCCCCCCCTTCAATGGCCGCGGAGGTGACCATCTGCGGCAACTTCACAAAACCCCCCGCCGGAATCCATCGGACGGAGTATTCGATTCCGTCCCGCGTCCAGGAGACGATGCGAGGCCCGAAGCCGATGGCAAAGGCCTCCACTTTGAGCCCGCGCTTGCGCGCGACCCAGAAGTGGCCGAATTCATGGACAAAAATGGCGGCCCCAAACAAAAACACGACCCCTGCCGCATCATAAATCCAACTCAAGACAGTATGACTCATTTCAAACTCGCCCCAATTGGCACTCTAGCGAGTGTAGCGGATAAAATCCTCCCTGGCAACCGGTTGTTGCTCGCTGGATTTACTGAGGCGCAGTCGCGCCCTTGAAACACCCTGGGCAGGCCATCGGCCCGGCGGCGCGGACAGTCCACTCGATTCCGGAACCCTGGCCGCGCCCTGCGGTCCTTAATTTTTGATCGACAAGCTCCTGAGCCGGGGCCGGAAACCGCAGCGCAACCATAACGCCAAGCCGCCTGAGCAGAGAAGGGCGGCCACGCCAGGCTCCGGGATAACGGTATAATCAATTTCAAAGGCCATATTGGCCGCCCCCCCGTTCCAGGATTGCGTGAACAGGTCACCGACAGTCAATCCGGTGCCGGACAGAGCAACAAATTGCCCGGCGGGATAATCAAAGGCGGACACAAGGCCCACGTCCGTGTCAAAAGGCGAACTGGCGCCCACAAAGGCATTGGGGGTCAGAAAAAGAATGTATTGCTGGTTTTGATTGAGGACCAAGCCACTGGTCGGCATGGTGACAGTTTGGAAACCACTGCCGGACGCAAACAAAGCGCTACTCAAATAAAGCAGGGAGCCTGTGGCTTGCGTTCCGCTCCAGGCCGCCACGCCGATTTGGAATTCGGCTGTAGCGCCGCTGTTCCACTCTACCGGCACAGAAATGCTGCTGACAAAGGCGTTTCCATCACTGATTTGAAACGTCTCGCCCACGGTGTTATCCATTCCGCCATTAATGGAAAAGCCGCCGATTCCAACGTTGTCATACCAGTAGCCCATGTCGCCGACCGACTCCTGCGGCCAGCAGGGTTGCGCCGACAAAAGAATCAGCGCCACTCCGGCGGGAGCAAGGAATTTCTTAATCCTTTGTGAGGCGGGGATTGTTGGCGGTCGGGTTTGGGGAACGGTTGTTGATAGAGTGTTCATGGCGTGTCTGGCATCGGGGGGTTATGGGTTTCAGTGGCGGGAAGCCTGCATCCACCCGTCCGGGATCGGCTGGGGTTTCGCTTGCGTTCCCTGCCGCCGTTATCGGATTGGTATGACGATGCTCAATCATCGGTCATCTGCTATTGGCTGCGCATTATGGGGCCGCCGCAGCGCAAAAGCAAGGATTAACTGCGGATTTTTGCTTGATTTGCGGCGGCGGCGCGCCGGAACGCGCCGAAAAAGCGCGCCCCGCGGCGGCCTTCAAGTTCGCCGGTCGGGGCTCAATTCTGCGCCGGCGTGCTGTCGAGACATTCGCGGACGAACTGTGCCAGTTTGCCGATGGAATAGGGCTTGGAGAGGAAGTTTTGCGCTTCCAACAGGGAAGTGTCCCTGCCGGCCATGCCGGGGCTGTAGCCGCTGGTGAAGATGACTTTGAGGCGCGGGCACTTGCTGGAGAGGCGTTCCGCCAATTCGCTGCCCATGAGGCCTCCCGGCATGACCATGTCCGTCAGGAGCAAATCCACCGGGCGCCCGGCCTGTTCCCACACCTGGAGCGCATCGGGACCTGACGAGGCTTCGAGCACGTAATAACCCTGGAACCGAAGGACCTTGACCACGACTTCGCGCAAAGCGTCTTCATCTTCCGCCACGAGCACGGTTTCGCGGCCGTTGCGCAAGACGTTGTTGACCGACTGGTCTGTTTTCTCGGCAGGATGAGGGCTGGCCGGGAAATAAATCCGGAACGTGGCGCCCTGGTTGGGCTGGCTTTCCACTTCCAACCAGCCTTGGTGCTGCTGGACGATGCCAAAGACGGTGGCCAAGCCCAAGCCGGTGCCCTTGCCGGCGGGTTTGGTGGTAAAGAACGGCTCGAAGATGCGCCCAAGGATTTCCGCGCTCATGCCGACGCCGGTATCGCGGAAGGTCAGGCAAACGAACTCGCCTTCCCTGGGTTTGGGGTCCATGGGCGTGGGGGGACGGTGAACGGTTTGCAGGGAGGTGGTGATGGCCAGCTTGCCGCCGTGGGGCATGGCATCGCGGGCGTTGACCGCCAGGTTCATGGCGATTTGTTCGATCATGCTGTTGTCCGCATGAATGGCGGGCAGCGTCTCCTGGGGACGAAACTCAATCTGGATGTGCTCGCCCACCAACCGTTCCAGCATCTTGATGGTGCTGCGCAAAATGTCGTTGATGTTCAGATGCTGGAACTGCATGACCTGCTTGCGGCTGAACATGAGCAATTGCCGGATAAGGGTGGCGGCGCGGGCGGCGGCGCGGCTGATGTGTCCCAGCGATTTGGCTTGCGGGCTGGCGGAGTCCATCGTTTGCTCCATGAGACCGGCATGACCCTGGATGACGGTGAGGATGTTGTTGAAATCATGGGCTACGCCGGCGGCCAACTGGCCGATGGCTTCCATTTTCTGGGCCTGACGCAATTGCCGTTCCAGCAAGGCGCGCTCCGAAACGTCCTGGGCCAGGAGCAGCGAATGGGGCTGCCCTCCCAAGGCCAGCGGTGAAAGGGAGACTTGCATCTCGCGCAACGCGCCGGCTTGAGTGCGGAGGTTGACTTCCTGGTCCTTCACGACTTCATTCTTTGCCAAAGCGGCGTACCAGGGGTCGGCCAGGGCGGGCTTTTCCCATAGGGACAATTCCGCCGGGGTGCGGCCGATCATATCCTCGCGCCGGCGCCCCGCGACCTGGGCCAACCTTTGATTGACATCGACGAAACGCTGGTCGGACAGGCTCTGAATGCCGCTGGGCAGGGGGCTTTCATGGAAAGCCTTGGAGAAGCGCTCCTCAGACATGGCCAGCGATTTGTTGGCGTCCGCCAGTTCCGCCATCTGCAAGCGCGTCTGGAGGTTGAGCATCCATTTCTTGGTCAGAGCGTGGGCCATCTGCTGGACCTCCACGTTATCAAAAGGCTTTTTGATGATGAGCAGGCTGTCGGGCTGGCCGACTTTGGCGCGCATTTGCTCCCATGAATAATCGGAGTAGGCGGTGCAAACCACAATCTGGAGCTCGGCATCCACCTTCCAGATTCGCGCAATGGTCTCGATCCCGTCCCAGCCGGGGGGCATGCGCACATCCACAAAGGCCAGGGCGTAGGGCCGGTTTTCCGCCAGCGCCGTCTCCACCATCTTCAGCGCCTCCTGTCCCTGGAAGGCAAAGTCCAACTCAAAGGACATCGGCTCGGCCGCCGGCGGGTCCTTGTCAAACAAGGCCGCTTCCAACTTCTTGGCCTTGGCGCTGCCGGAGCCGGCCTGGCAAAGGATTTCCCGGAAGTCGGCATGGATGCTCGCGTTGTCATCCACGATCAGGATGCGATTGTTGGGTTTGAGGTCTGTGCTTTTCATGATAAAACCGGGGTGGCTTGTTCCTCGTGGCGAAGGCGCGGGGCCGCGGGCAATTCCAAAGTGAATTCGGCGCCCCGGCCCGGCCCGTCGCTACGGGCGGTCAGGCTGCCTCCCATCTCCCTGGCGGCGTTGGCGCCGCTATGGAGACCGAAGCCGTGGCCGTCCTTCTTGGTCGTGAAACCGTGGGCGAAAATCCTGGCCATGTTTTCCGGGGGAATGCCCTCGCCGTTGTCGCGGACCACGACCTGGACCCGGTCCGGCGAAGCCATGCGCACCCGGATGACCATTCGTTTTTCATTTTCGCCCAAGTCCTGCATGGCGTGTTTGGCGTTGCGGAGCAGGTTGATGAAGATCTGCATAAATTTGTGGCGGTCCACGCAGATGTTGGGCGTCTTGTGATCAAATTCCCGGATCAACTCGATGTGATGCCGCTCAAAAGCCGTGGCGTTCAGGCGCAAGGCGTCCTCGACCAGGTCCGCTGCCGACACATTTTCATAGACGCCCGAGACTTTGGCGTAGTTCTGCTGCATGGCCACGATTTCCTTGATGTGCTCGATGTGCTGGCCGACCGTGGTCATTTTGTCGATCAACTCGCCTTGTTCGCCGGCCAGTTCCTCGGCCACGGTGCTGAGGTACTCGGGAATGAGCCTGCCTTTGGGGTCGGTGGTCAGGAATTCGGCCAGGCGGCCGTTCTGTTCCTGCAACATGGCGGTGGCCCGGCATAACTTGGCCACCTTGGAGCGCCGCAGCCGGTCGCTCACCGTCGTGGCGGAGACACAGACGCTGTTGAGGACGTTGCCCACATTGTGCAGCACGCCGGTGGCGACGTCGGCCATGCCCGCGCTGCGGGAGGCGTCGATCAACTGGCGGTTGAGCTTGTCCAGTTCCTCCGCGTCCTGCTTTTGCCGGGTGATGTCCTGGAAGATGCCGCGCAGGGCGACGGGCTGGCCGTTCTCCACCAGGACCGTGCCGCTCTCCCGGATCCAGAGCGTCCGGCCATCGGCGGCCGTCATGCGATATTCGCACGTATAGGGCAGGCCCCGCGCCGCCATTTCACGGACGGTCTCCACGGCTTTGGCGGCGTCCTGCGGCAACAGCCTCTCTTCCCAGAAGGCGGGTGTTTCCAGCCAGGCTTGGGGCGCGTAACCGAGGATTTCTTCACTTTGCCGGCTGACGAAGGTGAACTGGAAAGTGTCGGGGTTGCGTTCCCAGACGATGCCGTCAATGGAATGAATCAGCGCCTCCATTTTCTGTTGCGACAGGAAGAGAGCGGCGTCCTGGCTCTGAATGCGGCTCAGCATCTCGTTGAAAGATTCCGAGAGCCGGCCCAGTTCGTCCCCCTGGCTGCCCACCGTGGCGCGCACCGAGTAATCCTTTTTCTCACCGACAATGCGCGCGGTGCGCGCCAAATCGAGTATGGGGCGGGCAATTCTGCGCCCCAACTGGCTGGAAAGAAACAAGGCGAGAGCGCTGGAGACGACGGTGATGCCCGCCACAACAAGCCCATAGAAACGCAGCAGTTCCAAAAACGTTCTTTGGTAGTCCGACCGCAAATAAAGGGCTCCCACCCTTTCGCCTTTCAGGTTGACCGGCTGCGTGATGAGCAGTTGTCCATCAACAAACAGAGGTTCTCCCGCCGGCGGAAACTGTGAGCGGGACCGGGCGTCCTCGGCCTTGCCGTAGTGGGCGAAGACCGAGCCATCGGGCAGGACCAGGCTGGCCGCCACCACGCTGGGTTTGGCTTCAAGGGCACCCACCACCTCGGTCGCGGCCTTGTCATCCATGAACGCCATCGCCGCCGTGCTGTTGTTGGCGATGATGACCGCCAGCGTGGCCGTGTCACGCTGGAAGTTGCCGCGGAAGTTCAGGACCTGAAAGGTGAACAGGGCTGCGACAGCCACGCAAAGGACCGCGCCGCAGATGAGCAGCGTCATCACCAGCATTTTCTGTTGGATGGGAAAGTCCCGGAACGGTTTCATGGTCTGTCCGCTGGCGGCGTTTTTTGTTAATCAATCTCAAGAATGCTGATTGGCAGTGACCGGGCGGGCCCGGGGTGGATTGTTCTCAACGAGATGTCCAGCGGCGCCGCGGAGTGGATGAGAATGGTACACTGTCCAGAACAAGGACGAGTTTTCCCTTTAATTTCCGCATTCAAGACGGTTTTCATGTCGTCTTTGCAAGTCAGCTATTAATGTGCCAATCCTCCCGTTGACGGCTCCCCTGCCCGGCTGTGTCGCAGAAATGAGGGGATGGCTGAGGGGCCTCAGCCTCCGGGCCGCAAAGCCAGACTCATCAGTTTGGAGCTGATTTTCAACCCTGCGCTGGCGGCAGCGTCCTTATTAATCTCGAAGCGGACTTTGGCCCCTTTCAGGACAAAATTGATCATCCCGCCGTTCTCGGTAAAGTGGTCGGTTTCCCCCACTGTCAATACGCTGGCCCCCTTGAGGCCCTTGAGGATCTGCGGCAGCCGGGCTTTTTCGGAAGTGCTGATGAAGAGGATGTGACAATTGACCGCTTCCGCTGGCGAATGAAGCTCCTTGACCACCAAGGGGCGGCCGTCAATGGTTTTGCTCTGAACCATTCGCGCAAGTTCCTCGTGGAAAGGGTTTTCCCCTAAAATGCCGATAATAATAGGTGATGTGCCGCCTGAAAAAGCCGCCGGCGGCCATTCGACGAATTTGGCGAAGTTGAAAAGAAAGGCGGCTTTGATTTGGTATTCCGTGGGCGGGGAATCTTGCGCGCGACCGATGCCGCCGGCGAGGAGCAGCCAGATCAGGCTCAGACTTACGAATGAGATCGCGCGAGAAAGCATACACTAATGAATGCATCGACAAAAATCGGCCCCGCCGCTGCGATTCGTTCCATTTCATTTCCATCTTGTTGCTTGAAAACGCAAGGCAAAGCTCGCCCCAACCGCATCACAAGAAGCCGGTTGCGCGGATAATGACGACCTCGCAATGCAAACACTGAACAGCTCCGAAAGTCTTGGTCCCTCTCCCGCAACGCGTTGTGCCGCAACGTCCTGCGGAAAAGGCTTGCAGCGACTTTGCCAGTTTGCTTGTCTGAGGACAAGCATGAACGAACCACGTTGCATCCGCCGCCGCACCCTCGCGGGCAGGCTTTGGCGCCCCCGGTGCTGGTGCGTGGCGCTGGTGATGTTGGCCCTGTGGTTCGCGCCCGGCACCGCCTCCGCCGATACCAACCCAAACCCCAAATCGGTTGATCTGACCGAACTCCCATTAGAGGCGCTGATGAATTTGGAGGTGCCCAAGGTGTACGCCGCCTCCAAGATCGAGCAAAAAACCACGCAAGCCCCTGCTTCCGTCACGGTGGTTAACTGCGACGACATCAAGAAATTCGGCTATCGAACCTTGGCCGAACTCCTCCGGAGCGTGCAGGGGTTTTATGTGTCTTATGACCGCGATTATGATTATCTGGGCGCGCGCGGGATCAGCCTGGGGGACGCCAACAACCGCATCCTGCTGCTGGTGAACGGCCATGCGGTAAACAATAACTTCACGGACAGCGCGGCCATCGGCACCGATTTCCTCCTGGATGTGGACCTGGTGGACCGGGTCGAGGTCATTCGCGGACCCAGCGCGGTGCTCTACGGCAACAACGCCTTCCTCGGCGTGATTAACGTCATCACCCGCCAGGGGCGGCAGATTGACGGCCTGGAATCCACTTTCGACTATGGGACGTTTGACACCTACCACGGGCGCGTCACCTTCGGCAAGCAGTTCACCAACGGCCCGGAGTTGCTGCTTTCCGGCACGATTTACCAAAGCGACGGCGCGGACCGCCTCTATTTTCCGCAGTTCAACACCAAGGCCCAGAATTACGGGGTGGCCACGAACATGGACAGCGATGCGTTCCGCAGTTTCTTTGGTTCGCTGGGGATGCAGGATTTGACTCTGGAAGGCGCCTTCATCGACCGCGATAAAGTCAACCCGACAGCGTGGTTCGAGACCTCGTTCAACAATCCTTCATTGCGGACGGTGGATCAGCAAGGTTACGCCACGCTCAAGTACGCGCACAGCTTTTCCGACGTGGTGGACGTGACGGCGAAGACGTCTTATGACAGCTACAGCCACGGGATCGGCTATCCGTTCGGAAACCTCGTATATAAGGACAACTACACGGGCGAGTGGTGGGACTCGCAGTTGCAACTGGACAAGAACCTATGGGATCGGCTGATGCTGACCCTGGGGGGCGAATACCGGGATGATTTTCAGCAAAAGGAGGATCAAACCGGCCTGGCCGAGGTGATGGGAACGCGGACGAGCTACGGAGTGTTTCTGCAAGGCGATTTTGCGGTGCTGACAAACCTCCACCTCAACGCCGGCGGGCGCTACGACCAATACGGCCATTTCGACGCCGCCTTTGACCCGCGTGTGGCCTTGATCTACAATCCGGCCAAAACATCCACCCTCAAGGCGATTTACGGGACAGCCTTTCGCGCGCCGGATTATTATGAGCTGAGCGATCTCCGCTTCCAGAACATCAGCCCGGAGAAGATCACCAGCTACGAAGTGGATTACGACCAGGAGATCGGGCCGCATCTGCGTTCGTCCGTGTCGGGCTTTTACAATGACATGCGCCATTTGATCGTCGAGGACAACGGGATTCCCACCAACCTGAACGCGCAAACCAAAGGGGTGGAATTGGCGCTGGATAGTTCCTGGGCCGACGGCATCCGCGAGCGGGCGAGCTACTCGTTTGAGTCCCCGCAAAACAGGACTGTGACCTGGCGGCTGCCGGACTCACCCAACCACATGTTCAAGTTCGACCTCAGCCTGCCGCTGGTAAAGGACAAACTCTTCGTGGGCGCGGAGTATCAATTCACCAGCGAGCGGCTCTCGCTGCAAACCGTCATGGACTCCCGCGGCCAGCTCATTACGGAACAAGGCCAGACGGCGGGGGGTTACGGGGTGCTGAACCTGACGTTGTTCAGCCAGAACATCATTAAGAACCTTGAATTCTCCGCCAGCGTTTATGATGTGCTGAACACGCTCTATTGGGACCCCGCCTCCGATTTCCACGTGCAGGATATTCTCCAGCAGAACGGGCGGTCCTTTCGCGTAAAGTTGACATACCGATTTTAGGCGCGGGCCAAGGTTGGCACGGGACTAGCTTTTGGTTCTGTCAATGAGAATCTGGATGCTATTGGGCCGGCTGCAACATCTTGCGGCCTGCGTGCTTGTAACGGCGCTCCTTCTGCCAAGGCCGTGCGCCGCTCTGGGACCGCCCCCTACCATCACTGTCCAGCCTGTGAGCCAAGCTGTCCTGTATCAAGGCACAGCAACCTTTTCGGTGTCCGCCTCCAGCGAAACCAGCATGACCTATCAGTGGTATTTCGACGGCACGGCAATCTCCGGCGCCACCTCCAGCAGTTACACCATTGCCGATGCCCAGACCTCCAATGCCGGATCCTACTGGGTGCAAATCGTCAATGGCGGGGGGTCAGTGACCAGTTCCACCGCCACGTTGACGGTCAACGTTCCGCCGACAATCATAATCCCGCCGCAGAGCCAGACGGTGACGCAAGGCCAGAGCGCCTCGTTCTCCGTCACCGCCTCCGGCACGACCCCGCTGAGTTATCAGTGGTATCTGAACGGCTCGGCGCTTTCCGGCGCAACCAGTTCAGGGCTGGGTCTGAACAGCGTTCAGACGACCCAGGCCGGCAGCTACAGCGTGATGGTGAGCAACGTCGCCGGCACGGTGACCAGTGGCGCCGCCACCTTGACGGTCAACGTTCCGCCGACCATTACAACCCAGCCGCAGAACCAGACGGTGATCCAGGGGCAGAGCGCCTCGTTCTCCGTCGCCGCCTCTGGCACGACCCCGCTCAGCTACCAATGGTATTTCAACGGCACGGCCATGTCCGGCGCGACCAGTTCGGGGCTGAGCCTCACCAACGTTCAGACGGCCCAGGCCGGCAGCTACAGCGTGGTGGTGAGCAACGTCGCCGGCACGGTGACCAGTGGCACCGCCACCTTGACGGTCAATGTTCCGCCGACCATTACGACCCAGCCGCAGAACCAGACGGTGACGCAAGGGCAAAGCGCCTCGTTCTCCGTCGCCGCCTCCGGCACGACCCCGCTCAGCTATCAATGGTATTTCAACGGCACGGCCTTGTCCGGCGCGACCAGTTCGGGGCTGAGCCTCAGCAATGTACAGTCGAACAACATCGGCAGTTACAGCGTGGTGGTGAGCAACATCGCCGGTTCCGTGACCAGTTCCACGGCGACGCTGACGGTGTATTTCCCTCCTGGAATCACGGGCCAACCGCAGGACCAAGCGGTGACACAAGGCCAGATTGCCACGTTTGCCGTGACAGCGAAGGGCTCCAAGCCGCTGAACTATCAGTGGTACTGCAATGGCGCGGCGTTGTCTGACGCCACCGATTCGACGCTGGCCCTCAGCAACGTTCAGACAACCTTGGCAGGAAGCTATACCGTGACGGTGAGCAATGTCGCCGGGTCGGCTTCCAGCTCCGCCGCCATGTTGACGGTCTATGTTCCGCCGAGCATCACCAGCCAGCCGCAAAGCCAGGCGGTGGCGGCAGGCCAGAATGTGACTTTCGCCGTCTCGGCCAGCGGCACGACGCCGCTGGCCTGCCAGTGGTATTTCAATGGCACGGCGCTGGCCGGTTCGGGCAGTTCAGAGCTGACACTCAGCAATGTTCAAACCAGCGTGGCGGGCAGTTATTCTGTCGTGGTGACCAACATCGCCGGCTCGGTCAGCAGCCAGCCGGCCACTTTGACGGTGACGAACACCGATGTGGTCCTCTCGGTGCCCGCCGGCACTGGGTTGGATACGAACGGATTCACCTTCCAGATGTCCGTGCCCAATGGCAGCACGTACGTGATTTTGGCTTCGAGCGACTGCCAGAACTGGGCGCCGATCGCCACCAATGTCGCCAGCAGCGGGACCGTCACTTTCACGGACCCCGCAGCCTTAAGCTTTACCAACCGGTATTACCAAGCAGTGGTGACTAACCCCGGCCCTTGAGGACCGGACGGGCAACATCAGACCGGGTACGGGCGGCTCAGCATCCTCCCTGAGCCGCCCTGCCCCGCCCCCAACTTTCAATCTTGAAGTCCAACCCGGCCAAAGGGTATTTGTTCACGGTTTATCAATGCTATGAAATGCACGATTTCAGACCGCGCCGCCGCCCTCACGCCATCGCTCACGCTGGCCATCGACGCCAAGGCCAAGCAGATGAAGGCCGATGGCATCGACGTGGTCGGCTTTGGGGCAGGCGAACCGGATTTCCCAACGCCCCAACACATCACCGACGCCGCCATCCAGGCGTTGCGGGATGGCTTCACCAAGTACACCCCCAGCAGCGGCATTCCGGAGTTGCGCCAGGCCGCGGCGAACAAGTTCAAACGCGACAACGGCCTGGACTACAAGCCGTCGCAAATCATTGTTTCCTGCGGGGGCAAGCATTCCTGCTGCAACGTCATCCTGGCCACTTGCAACCCGGGCGACGAAGTGATCATTCCGGCTCCCTATTGGCTGAGCTACCCGGAAATGGCGCGGCTGGCCGGAGCCACTCCGGTCGCTCTGCCAACGAGCGATAAAACGGAGTTCAAAGTCACGCCCGACCAGGTGCGCTCAGCCATCACGCCCCGCACGCGGCTTTTTATTCTCAATTCGCCAAGCAATCCAACCGGCTCCCTTTACACGCCCGACGAAATCAGGGCCCTGGGCGACGTCTGCGTCGAAAAAGGGGTCCTGATCATGAGCGATGAAATCTACGAGAAGCTCGTTTATGACGGCGCCCGGCACGCCAGTGTCGCCGCCTTTTCGCCCCGGCACTACGAACACACCATCCTGGTTCACGGCCTGGCCAAGGCCTACTCCATGACCGGCTGGCGCATCGGCTTGACGGCGGCGCCGGAACCGATCGCCAAGGCCATCGACGCCATCCAAAGCCACAGCACGAGCAATGCGACGTCCTTCGCCCAAAAAGGCGCGGTGGCGGCGCTGAACGGCCCGCAGGACCACCTGGCCGTCTGGCTGGCGGAGTTTGGCCGGCGCCGCGTCTATGCCTGGAAAAGACTCAACAACATTCCGGGCATTTCCTGTGTCAACGCCCGGGGCGCGTTTTATCTGTTCCCCAATATCTCCAAAGCGGGTCTCGGCTCGGTCGAGTTCTGCGCCCAATTGCTCGAGAAGGAAAAGGTTGCCGCCGTGCCGGGCATTGCCTTTGGAGCCGACGACTACATGCGCATCAGCTACGCCACCAGCATGGCGAACCTGGAAAAGGGCCTCGACCGGTTGGAGCACTTCATGCGGAACCGCTGAACCAGGGCAATCGCCCTCCACGACACAGCGCTCGCTGCAAAGCGACGATCCCAAAACCCGTTCCGGCGCGGCTCAGGCCTTGAGGACGGTGGCGCCGGCGGCGGGGCGGGAAACGAACTGGGTGGCTTGGATGGCGGTCAGGCGCTGGTAATCGGCGGCGATTTTGCGGATGACGGCATCCACTTCGTTAGTATTGACAAGCGCCACGGTGCATCCGCCAAAGCCGCCGCCCGTCATGCGGCAGCCGTAGACGCCGCCCTGGACGCCGAGGCCGCGGGCGATTTCCACGACGGCATCGAGCTCGGCGCAACTGACTTCGTAATCGTCGCGCAGGGAATCATGGCTGGCGAACATCAACTCCCCCACCCTGCCCCATTGGGAGGCCCGGATTTCCCGCGCGGCCCGGGTGGTGCGTTCGATCTCTCCGATGACATGGCGCGCCCGCCGGAAGACAACGTCCTCCATCCGGCTTCGGGCCTGCTCGAGCTGCGGAGGCGTGGCATCGCGCAGGGAGGGAAGGTCGAGGATGCGCGCCGCCGTCTCGCATTGAGAGCGGCGCGTGGCGTATTCGCCGCTACCCAGCACGTGTTTGACATTGGTATTGGTCACGAGCAAAGAGACGGACGGATCGCTCATGGGCACCAATTCGGTGCGGCGTGAACGGCAATCCAGCAGCAACAGATGGTCCTTTTGGCCCATCACGGAAATGAATTGGTCCATGATGCCGCAAGGCACGCCGGCGTAGAGATGCTCGGCCCGCTGGCAAAGCAGCGCCTTCTCGACCGGATCGAGAGTCCGTCCGGTCATGGCCTCCAACAAAGTCGCCGTCGCCACCTCCAGGGCGGCGCTGCTGGACAAACCGCCTCCCAGCGGAACAGTGGATTGGATGCAGGCGTCGAACCCTCCGATCGAGATGCCGCGGGCCAAGAAACCGGCCAGAACACCGGCCGGGTAATTGGCCCAGGCGCCTTTGGCAAAAGGTTGAAGCGGCTTGGCCAGGTCGATGACCACGGTGCTGTTGTCCGTCTCCGCGGAGCGCAGTTGCACGCGGGAGGCCGCGCCCGAGGAGGGAGCGGCGGCGATGACCGTGTAGCGCTCGATGGCCATGGGCAGCACGAAGCCGTCGTTGTAGTCGGTGTGTTCGCCAATGACGTTGACGCGGCCCGGCGCGGCTGCAATCCAGCGCGGGGCACGGCCATAAACCGCCGCAAATTGGGCGGCGGCGGACTCGCCTAGCTCGGTCAATGTCATGTGCTAAGGCTTGTCGGAGGCAGGAGGCTGGCTGGGAGCGGTTGTGCCGCGCCAGGCGAAGAGGAGCATGAGGCCGCCGAAGACCAGCAGCACCAATCCCCAGCAAAGGTTGATGTTGATGTCGAGGGAGCGTTTGTAGAGGTCGGCGTTGGAACTGGTCAGTGCTCCATAGCCGGTCAACAGCGCGCCGATGAGCGAGAACATAAGGCCGATTGGCCAGCGGATATCGAGACCCATAAAAATTGGTTCCTTTCGTTAGAAGAAGATGATGTTGAGAATGACGCAGCAGATCAAGAGGATTACGCCCAGGACGGCCGGGCGCAGCCACCACGATTGTTCAGCATCCTTGAGCCTGGGTGTCAGGGAATAGACCAGCCCCTTGAGTTCGTCGTTGGTCTTGGTGCGGGCCGTGGCGAGGGAAATGACGATGGTCAGCAGGAGACAGGCGGTGAAGGAGAAGCTGGCCAGCCAGAAATTCTGGGCCATGGTGGAATTGAACGTAAACAGGTTGGCGCCCAGCCAGCCGCCTTTGCCTTCGGCCATGGTCAATCCGTGAAAGAGGGCGGAGGTGGTGATGCCGCCGAACAAACCGATGAACGCGGCCGTGCCGGTGCAGCGCGCCCAGAACATGCCGAGCAGGAACGTGGCAAACAGGGGGGCATTAACAAAGCCAAATACAAGTTGGATGAAGTCCATGATGTTGTCGTACATGCGCGCCACATAGGCGCAGGCGATGCTGATCAAGATGCCGGCAACGGTGATGAAGCGGCCCATCCAGGCGTAGTGAGCATCCGATTTGTTGGGGGCGATGTGCGCCTCGTAGATGTTGTAAGTCCAGATCGTGTTGAAGGCCGTGACATTGCCGGCCATGCCGGCCATGAAGGAGGCGAGCAAACCGGTGAGCGCCAGGCCCAGCAAACCGGTCGGGCAATACTTCTTGACAAGGGAGAAGATGACACCGTCGTAATCGTTGACCACCGCGTCCTGAAGCCGGGACTCCACCTGAGCCTGGGGCGGAGACTGGATTTGTTCCTTCAAAAGCGCGTCCACTTTGGCCTTGTTGAATTTCACGCCCGCCGCAACTTTCAACGCCTTGACCGCGTCCCCGGGTTGGGCGTGGTCTGTAATGGCCTGTTGCAGCGCCGCAATGGCTGCCGGATAATTGGCGGTTTGGATTTGGGCCTGGGGAATGCGGTAATCCTTGCCGGGCAGGGTGGTCAAGGCGACGGCAAGGATGCCGGGCAGGACGACGAGCAAGGGGAAAAACATCTTGGGCAGGGCCGCGATCAACGGAGTGCGCCGCGCCGCGCTCATGTTCCTGGCGGCCATGGCGCGTTGCACGACGAGGAAATTGGTACACCAGTAACCGAAGGAAAGGACGAACCCGAGACCGAAGACCATGGCGAACCAATCCACGCCCATGGGATTGGAAGAAGGCCCCGCCAGAAGCGGCTTCCAGGCGCTGGTCCAGGCGTCGGGAGCAAAATGTTTTGCCGGATCATCCCAGAGATTCAATGCGGACGGTTGCACGGCTACGCCGGCGAGTTGTTGCTTGACAACATCCCAACCGCCGACATCTTTCAGCCCCAAGTACACCACCGGGCCAAAGCCCAGGACGATCATGAAGAATTGGAGCACTTCGGTGTAAATGGCCGAGGTCAGGCCGCCTTTCAAGACGTACACCAGCACCACGCCGGAGCAAATCCAGAGCGCCAGATCGTAATTCCAACCCAGCAGCGAGTTCAGCAGTTTGGCCAGCGCGTCCATGGAAATGCCCGACATGAACACAGTCATGACGGCAAAGGAGAGCGCATTGAGCGTAGCCACCCGCTGATCGAAGCGCATGTTGAGGTATTCCGGCACGGAGCGGGCTTTTGAGCCGTAATAAAAGGGCATCATGAAGACCGCCAGGAAGACCATGGCCGGAATCGCCCCCACCCAGTAAAAGTGGGCGGTGGCGATGCCGTATTTGGCGCCATTGCCGGCCATGCCGACCAGTTCCAGCGCGCCGAGGTTGGCGGAGATGAAGGCCAGGCCGGTGACCCAGGCCGGGATGGAGCGGCCGGAGGTCAGGAAATCCGCGGAGGTCTTCATGTAACGGGTCAGGGCAAAGCCGATGCCGATGACGAAGCCGACGTAGATGAGGAGGATGGCGTAGTCGAGGACGCCTAGTTGGATGTGCATATCGTTGAATATGTTATTCGCGCGTGCCGATCATCAAATACAGAATTCGGGCGGTTGGCAACACTCCTTTTGTGATGAATCTGAGCGTATGGGCAGATTTCGCTTAAGCAAGTCATGTTAACCGGGTTTATGGTCAAGCTGGTTTGCTGAAAAGATCACTTTGACTCGCTTGGACCCGTTGCGACTTGTTGTGATATGGCAGGACCGGGGTTTGACCGGCGCTTTGATGATTGCATTAAGTAGCGTGATTACAAGAAGTTGCACGTATGGGAATTGGGTTCGTTTGGCAAAATGCGCGCGGATTTGAGCCTCCCGGTTCGACGCGGCGACGTTGTGGAGCACGGAGTCCGGCACCAAAGGCGAATCCGCCATCGCGCCGACAAGCGCCGCTATCGCGGACAGGCGGGAGCCTGGCGCGTTCCACTGAAGACACGTCTTCATGGAGGCATTATGGCACAAGAGGCGGAATTTCCACAGTCCACGGTGTGCATAAAATTTATAACGCAAAAAGCCCGTAAATATTGAGAAAAACGCGTGTCGGTGGCGATCTTGTCAAGTATGTTTTGTTGATGGAAGGCCACGCGTCGCAGGGCGGGCTTGGGGACTTGGAAAAGAGGGATCGGACAAGTCGGACCGGTTCCTGCTTCGCCAGGGCGATGGCGGAGATGCGGGCCGATGGGGAGATGTAAGGCGCATAGTTAGACAGATTCCGTAGTATCTGGGAAACCTTTCTGCTCAGCGGGTGTTCGCTCGTCATATGATACCCATAATGAACGACGGAACGCCGCAGAGGCGGCTTTCGCGCATAGTCATCACTATTGTGCTTGGCGGAGGTTTGCTGGCATTCGCCATTGCAAGCACCTTCCAGTTTGTCAAATGGTCAGAGCTGCGGCGGTTCCAATTGGGGTTGGCTCATGGAGAGGAGTCGTACCAGGCGAGGGACTTTCTTGCCGAATCTTTCAACGCGATGGGGTTTGACGTTTTTTCCCGCCTGGTTAAATCACAGCCGGGCCAGAATGTTCTCTTCAGTCCCGCCGGCTTGGCGGAGGGTCTGGCCATGCTGGCAGAGGGCGCGTCAGGGTCCACCCTTGGTGAGATTGCAAAGACGATGCGTTTGGACGAGGCGCATCTTCGTAATTTGGCGGCGTCCAACGCGGTCCTGGTGAGTGACCTCGCCCCTCTTGACCCGACGCTTCACATCAGTATTGCCAACAGCCTTTGGGTCAACAAGGACGACGCCATCGAGCCGAGCTATGTTTCCCGGATACAAAACGATTTTGGGGCGCAACCCGGGTCGTTGGACATCAAATCACCGAACGCACCGGACGTGGTCAACGAGTGGATAAGCGCCCAGACCCACGGCAAGATCCCGCATCTCGTTTCAGGGCCGTTTGATCCCGAGTTCTGCATGATGCTGGTCAATACCGTGTATTTCAAAGGGGAATGGATAAACCCATTTGATCCCGCAATGACGAAGGATGCCGAATTTACGCTGCTGACCGGAGAAACAGTCCGATGCCCGCAGATGCGGCGCGTAGTAGATGCCTTCCACTGTAACAATCCGCTATTTGAGGCGGTGCAACTGATGTTCAACGACAGCGACTATGGCCGCTTCAAGGTCAATATGTATGTGTTTCTCCCCAAAAAAACGTCTCTTTTTAACGCCTTTTTGAACGCCCTCAACACGGCCAATTGGAAGGAGTGGCAGAAGAGCTTCCAACTTCTGGGCGGCACGGTCGCGCTCCCGCGGTTCAAGCTCAATGCGAAATATGACCTGGCCAAAACTCTTCAGGCCAGCGGGATAAGAAAGGCGTTCACGAGCCGCGAGGCAAACTTTCGGCCAATTAGTTCCAAGCCACTGTTTGTCGCGGATTGCCTTCAGGCAGTCAGCTTGGACGTTAATGAACAAGGAGCCGAAGCAACGTCCGCCACCGAGATTGCACTAAGCAGGGGGCGCCCTCCCGAGACGTTTTCGATGACCGTGAATCGGCCGTTTGTTGTGGCAATTTGCTCCGGGGAAACGATTTTATTTATCGGCGCCATCACTGATCCCAGGTGATAAGTGGTGGGACTGGACAGCATGGATACCGGGACGAAAGAGACCAGAGGGACGGGAAGGGACATGGCGTCGGACGGGTCGGACAAATCAGACAAGTCGGACAAATCGGACGGATCGGACCGATCTGAGGCGGACGGGTTAGCTTTTGCCGTAGAAATCTTCGACGATGGCGCGGAAATTGTTTTCGGCGACGTTGATGATGGCCAGTTCGCGCTGGGCGCTTTCCACGGAGTCGCTGGCGTGGGCGGCGTTGATCATGATGTTCAGCCCGAATTCGCGCCGCACCGAGCCTGGCGGGGCCTTGGAGGGATCGGTGGGGCCCAGGACATCGCGGATTTTGCGGATGGCCTCGACGCCTTCATAGACGAGGGCAATGCACTTTTCGGTTCCCGGTTGCTGCTTCTGCTTTGCATCGCATTCGGAGGGGGCGCGGCCGGACATGAATTTGACGATGTTTTCGAACTGATTGTCGCCAAAGGAAGGGCCGAGGATTTCGCCCAGTTGTTGCTCGGCGCCGGGCGGGATTTTGAAGCCGAATTCCTTTTCCAGGATGGCCCTGGCGCGCGAGGCGACGACGTCTTTGAGCTTGGTGCGGAGGACTTCGCGGACGGGGCCGTAAAACTCCGAGGCCTGGGCGACACTCATGCGGTGGACCTTGATGCCAATGATGTAAAGGCCGGTGCGGGAGAGAAAATCGATGACGTTGCCGGGCCGGCCGGTGGCGAAGCGGAAATTGTCCGGCTTGATGAGGACCAGGGTGCGTTGCGGGTTCTCGCCCGGCGCATAGGGCATGGTGCGCTCCACCAGCCCGCCTTCCTTGTCGGAGTAATGGGCCCAGAGTTTGAGCTTGATGGCGGCTTCTTCGGGGGTGGGAGCGGCCAGGACGGCCGGCTCGAAATAGCGGACGTTGGCGTGTTCATCCAGGATGATGTCGCCGTAGGTGTCGCGAATGGTTTCACCGCCGCGGCGGTCTGGGGAGATGTTGCCGATGACGGAGCGGACCTTGCGCACGGCTTCCTCGCCCTTGAACAGGAGCATCATGACGCGGCGCGGGCGGGCGGTTTTGGGGTCGGGAGAGAGGTTGCGCAGGATATAATCGCGGATGAGTTCCTGGACACGGCGATCCTGGGGATCGGCGGCGGAAATGATGACTTCGGAGTACTGTTGGACAAGGTCCATGCCGGGGGCGAACATGCGGGCGGCGACCATGTCCAGGCCGGTACGGGTGATGAGACGCGCCAGGATCCCGCCGGTGCGGGATTTGTGAAGCGTGTAGGGGGTGATGATGACGTATGCCAGTTGTTGGGCCATAGGGAAGTCAGCCTGGTTGAGCGGAGTTTTTCGGCGTAGCCGCCGCTTTG
>Ga0326727_10007501_pt1 | contig 28746 bp, 33 predicted proteins | sample MB2enrmetagenome_FD_207643 | JGI IMG/M metagenome (GOLD analysis project Ga0326727, IMG submission 207643) | Lab enriched peat soil microbial communities from McLean, Ithaca, NY, United States - MB29MY | ecosystem: Environmental > Terrestrial > Soil > Wetlands > Peat | place: USA: New York... | reverse complement strand
TCCGCTCAAAGACATCACGGTCATGGAGCATGTGGTCTTCGTGATGAAGGGCGGCGAATTGATCAAGGACGAGTCGCGGCAACGATGATAGTGGCCCGAAGCGGGGATGTGGAAAGCTAGAAGGTCTGTTTGTGGCTTGCCACCGACTGCGGACGGATGACAGGCACACCGGAAATTAAATCCTCAACTGTTGTTAACAAGCGATAGCACTCACGACGAGGTGGGGAGCGGTCCCGATTCTGGTCCTGTCACGCGCTAACCGGAAGTTATTCCGAGTCAAAAGGCCCGTTGGGACATTCTGGCTTGTTAAGTCCTGGTCTGTCGGCTTACCGGACATGTTCGTGCTGGGAGGCATTTGTCCGATTAAGGCGTCGGCTGATCGGAAACTGGCCCGCTACCAATACCAGAGGTCTTAGGCCACGAAAAGGGCTCATGCTAGACTGCCGTTCATGGCGACTCACCGGCTCTACTACGACGATTCCTACGTGCAGAATTTCGAGGCACAGGTGCGCGGCTGCGTGCCCGCGGAACCCGTGGCCACCGATTTCGGCACACGCCCGGCGTGGGAAGTGTTGCTGGATCAAACAGCGTTCTACCCGTCGTCGGGAGGCCAGCCGAACGATTTGGGCGAGCTTGGCGAGGCGAACATTCTGGATGTGCGCGACGATGGCGAAGAGATTCTCCACATCGTGGATCGCGAACTCGCTCCCGGGCCCGTGCAGGGCTGCGTGCTGTGGTCCCGGCGCTTCGACCACATGCAGCAGCACACCGGGCAGCACTTGCTCTCCGCGATGTTTCAGGAGCGCTTTGGCTTGCCGACGGTGTCATTCCACTTTGGCGGCGATCTCTGCACCATTGATTTGCGCGGGCCGGAGCCGTCCGCGGATGTGTTGCTGGGAGCGCAGCGTGCGGCGAACCAGATCATTTTCGAGGACCGGAGCGTCACGGTGCGTTATGGCACTGTGGACCAGCTTGCGCGGTTGGGCGTGCGCAAGGAAGTGGAGCGCGACGGAATTTTGCGCGCCATCGAAATTGAGGGCGCGGACCTGCAGCCCTGCGGGGGCACGCACGTAAAATCCACCGGGCAGATCGGTACGTTGCTGGTGAGGCGCTGCACCAAGGTGCGCCAGGATTTTCGCGTGGAATTTGCCTGCGGCAGCCGCGCCGAGCGATTAGCCAGCGCCGAATTTGCGCTGTTGCGCGTGCTGGGCGACCGGCTGAGCTGCGCGCCGGAGGAGTCGCTGGCCGCGATTGAAAAGGCTTTCGCCGAGCGCGATGCGAACTTCAAAGCGCTGCGCGGCGCGCTGCAGCAATTGGCGGAAGCTCGCGCGGAGCTGCTGTCCGCGGCGGCGGTGGGAGAAGGCGGTGTGGGCGTTGTGGCCGAGGTGCTGCGCGACGTTCATCCAGAATTGTTGTTGCCGCTGGCCACGGAGCTGGCCAAGAAGGAACGCACGGTCGCGCTGCTCGCGTTGGAATTGTCCGGGCAACTCGTCTTCGCGCAGCATCCCTCGGCAGGGAAGGACCTCGCCGCGCTGCTTAAACAGGTGTTCGCCACATTTCCCGGCAAGGGCGGCGGCACGCGCGATTTCGTCCGTGCCAAACTGAGCGAGCCCAGCGCCTCGGCCGCAGCCGTAGCCCTAGCCCGAAAATTGCTCCTCGGCTAGTGCCGTTCCAACTATTTGGGCCAAACGACGGTCCAAGCATCTGACGCGATTACGGAGAGAGCATTCTCGAAGGGATTTGCTGGAACAAGTTGGAACGGCACTAGCTGTAATCAAAGTCAGAAGCTTCGCGTGCAACAACCAGAGGCGAGCCACCCGACCAGTTCTGTTAGTATGGAGGGACACTTCGCCAGACGTAGAACGAGATGGAGAATAGGATGGAAAAGATAAAAATCGAGCAGCACAGTATTGTGGGGTGCGTGTGGTTCGGAGCGTGGCTCTTCACCATCGGATTTCTACACTTGACCTTCTGGAAGGGTGTCCTCGCGATTCTGTTGTGGCCGTACTATCTTGGCGCGCACTTCAGCTCGCTGCTGCGCTAAGAATTCAGCTCTTTCGGGGAAACGCGACGCCAGTTGGTTAGCGCGTGTTGGCTCGCGCCTGCGGGGCACCTTACTTCGTCTCGGCGGCTAAGCTTGGGCTACGCGCCTTGAGTGCCCACTCCGTCCGTCCACCGGAAATTGTTTCAACGCGTCAAGCCCGTGCCGCCCGCCCTATCGAAGAGAACAAGAACAGTGCCAGGCCCACAATAATCACCGCGCCGGAAGCCAGGAAAGCTACAGTGGGACTATACGCTTGCCATAGATATCCGCCCCCGATCCCCGCAATTAAGACTCCGAGACCGACCGCGGCATTCAATAAACCCAACGCGCCACCCCGGTGCTCCTCGACAGACAATTTAGATGCGAGAGATCGCTGGACGCCGTCCGTAAGCGCGGGAAACAGGCCAAGCAGAAAAAAACTTCCTGCGAGCGTGCGTGAGGAGTGCGCCGCGTTGAGGAAATAATAGCTTGCGAGCAGGATCGCGTATCCGATGACGATAATGGTGCGCGCGCCGAATTTATCGCTGATTTTTCCAGCAGCCATGGAAAACCCCGCGTACGAAAGATTGTAAACCATGTAAAAGAGCGGAATGTCGGCGATGATGAGTCCGAGCGATTCGGTTTTTAACAACATGACGGCGATGGGCAAACTTCCAACGGACAATATGAAAATGCAGAGGATGAATAACTTGAAATGCCACGACAGATTTTTGAATGCGGAGGCAAAGTGGATCTTCGCCGCTGCATTAGCGAGCACAACATCCGAAATGTAAAAGAGAGTGAGGATCGTGATCAATCCAACGACGAAGGACGTAAGAAATACGGCGTTGAAGTGCAAAGGATAGGATCGCAGGATCAAATAGGCAACGAGGGGCCCGAAGATGGACCCTATCGTATCCATCGCCCGATGATAGCCGAACGATCTGCCGAGTTCTTCTTTGGGGCTGGAAAAGGAGATTATGGCGTCTCGGGGAGAATCCCGGAGTCCCTTCCCAACTCTATCAAGCACCCGCAGCCCAAGCGCGCCGCCGACCGTTGAAACGAAAATATAAAAAGGACGCGTGAGTACCGAAAGCACGTAGCCGGCAACGACGAGCGGTTTCCGGCTTTGCAATTTGTCCGAGAGACTCCCGGAATAGATCTTGAGGAAGTTTGACAGTCCTTCGGCGATGCCATCGACCATTCCGAGGGAGGCAGCTCCGGCCTTGAGGACCGCAGTGAAGAACGCGGGGAAAACCGCGAACACCATTTCCGAGGAAAAATCATTGAAAAGGCTCGTAAGGCCAAGAAAAAAGATGTTCCGGGGTAAACCCAAAATGCGCGATTCTTTGTTGATATGTGAAGCGGAAGCCATTCGGCAAAGTGTAACAAAAGAACACTCTCCGGTCTTCCCCAGTACTGTGCTGACTTGTGACGGTGGCCCGGAGGGAATCAGACACTTTAGAAAATGAGCGGGCAGTGATAGAAAACAAAAGAAGAGTGGCCCTGGATCACATCGAAGGTCACGCGGAGTTCTCTCAGCGCGCCGGCCTGCGTTATCTGGGGTCCTCAGCGTGTTTGGTGGCTAACTGCCTCAACTGCCTCCAAAGGAGCTGCTCATGAACGATCAGAAAGTGTTTCGCTGGACGGGTGCATTTGGAGTGGCGGTCTTCGTCCTAGTGGTGATGGAGTTCCCGCTCTGGGGCGTAGGCAACGCGCCGCACATCAACGACTCCATGGCTTACAGCCAGTACATGGCGAAAATCAAAGACGTCGCTCTCACCCGCGTGCTGCTCGACATGTGCATCGTCGTTAGCTTCGTAATCTTCATCGCGGGCTTTCGCCATCTGATTCGGAAGGCGCGGCCTGAGTATGAGTGGGTGGCTACGCTCGCCTACGGCGCGGGGCTGCTTTGGATGGCAGTTACCCTTGTGGCCGACTCACTGATGGGCGGCGCGGCACTGGATACGCTCGGCGGAAAGGCCGATCCCACAGCGGTAAGAGCCCTGGTCGAAGGCGCACTTCTCATGCTCAACGGCCCCATGGCTTTCGTCACGACGGGGCTCTTTCTAGGCTCGGCGGGCTACGCGAGCTGGGCTACTGGGGCGTTGCCCAGGTGGACTGCTTGGCTGGCCTATATTGGTGCGGCGCTCTGCGCCGCCTCCGTCCCCGCGATGTACGGAGGCACCCTCGACCAAACTCGTTTCTACAATGCTCTCGGATGGGGCCCCATCATCGTTGGCAGCTTCCCACCGATCCTCTGGATCTTGAGCGCGGGCATCTTGATGATCCGGAAACGCGACGCCACAGCTCCGCAGTCTGTCCTTCGTACCCCGACCGCGGGAGACTAGGCCAAAGCCCGCGGAATCGCCTGGGGCTACGGAATTGCGCTAACTGGACCGTAATAGTGGTGGAAACGGTGGTCTGGCCGCAGCCGCTGGTGGCATAGAGCGTGTATGAGGTGGTGGCGCTGGGGAAGACGGTGACGGGGATCGTGGCGGACGGAGGAGGTTCGCAGAAGGAACAGGAACCCAAGACCCAGGCACACACGCCGTGCCCGGGGCACCCGAGGAACTTAGAGTAGTTGGATAACGACGAAAGCGCGGAGAGCATCGAAGAGGCGGAGCAGAGTCTCTGAGCGCGCAGGAGAATTGAGGAGAGCAATGATGACGAAGAATTTGGTAGCGCAGGTTGGCAAGGCGGGCGGAGAGTTTGAGTTGGTGGAGCGGGAGATTGTGGCGCCGGGACCGGGCGAAGTGCGCATCAAGGTGCAGGCTTGTGGGATTTGCTTTAGCGACCATCTGGTGAAGGACGGCTTGTGGCCGGGACTGGCGTTTCCACGCGTGCCGGGGCACGAAGTTGTGGGCGTGATTGATGAGGTGGGCGCGGGCGTGACGGAATGGAAGAAAGGCGACCGCGTGGGCGTGGGATGGCATGGGGGACATTGCTTCGTGTGTAGTTCGTGCAGACACGGGGATTTTGTGACATGCGAGCGGGAACAGATCATGGGAGTGACGCGGGACGGTGGCTACGCTCAGTACACGATCGCGCGGCATGAGGCGGTGGCGCTGTTGCCCGAGGGGATTGATTGGGCGGATGCAGGGCCGCTGTTGTGTGCGGGGATCACGACGTTCAATGCGTTGCGGAACAGCGACGCGCGCGCAGGAGACCTGGTGGCGGTGCAGGGAATCGGCGGGCTAGGGCATCTAGGAATTCAGTACGCGGCGAAGTCCGGGTATCGCGTGGTGGGAATTGGACGCGGGCCGGAAAATGCGGCCCTGGCGAAAAAGCTGGGCGCTTTTGCTTACATTGACAGCAAAGCCACCAAGGCGGCGGAGGAGTTGCAGAAGCTGGGCGGGGCAAAAGTGATTCTGACGACGGCGCCGAATGCCAAGGCGATGGCCGAAGTGGTGGACGGGTTGGGCGTGGGAGGAAAGCTGGTGATCGTGGGAGCGCCGTTTGAGCCTATGGAGATTTCGGCGCTTGCGTTGATCATGAAGCGGCGCGCGATCCAGGGATGGCCTTCGGGTACAGCGATGGATTCGCAAGACACGCTGCAGTTCTCGGCGTTTTCGGGCGTGCGGCCGATGATTGAGAAGTTTCCGCTGAGCAAGGTTAAGGAAGCGTACGAACGCATGGCGAGCGGCCACGCGGAGTTCCGTGTAGTGCTGACGATGTGAGCGGGAAGCAGTTGTCAGTAGTCAGTTTTGAGTAAGAGGCTATCAGATACCAGCGATCAGATACCAGGAAACGGGGGAGCTGCGGAGACGTGGCTTTCCTTTTTTTTGGCGAGAGTGGAATTGGGGACGACGGGTGCCGGGGAATGGCAGAAGTTTCTCCTTGACAGGTGGGGGCAAGTGGCTCAATATAGCGTTGTACGACATGTCGTATGAGGACTTATGGAAGCGTTGCCACTTAGCGAGCCCGTATTGCTGATACTTCTTAGCCTGGCGGAGCGGCCGCGTCACGGCTATTCGGTCCTAAAGAATGTCGAGGAAATGAGCGAAGGGCGGGTCAGGCTCAGCACCGGCACACTCTATGGTGCCATCGGCCGCCTGCTCGAGGGCGGCTGGATCGAGCGCTTCAAGGAAGACGACAACTCACGAGGGCGGCAAGCGTACCGGCTCACTTCGCGCGGGCGACAAATCCTGCGACAGGAAGTCAGCCGGCTGAAACAGCTTACTCGGGTGGCGAGCTTGTGCATGGCGCCGAAGGAGACATGAGGAATGCTCCCGTTTTGCCGCTACCTGCTTTATCTATATCCTCCGGCCCACCGGCTCGTATATGGCGAGGAGATGGTAGGCGTACTACGTGAGAAGCAAACTGAGTTGTGGGATTCAGGCTGGGTGACGCGGTGGGCCTTCTGGGCGCGCGAAATCGTGGGGCTGTTGCAGGGGGCGCTGCAAGAACGCGTCTTGGCCACGACGGGTTTTCATTCCTGGATGGAATTTCGACTGAGGAGGTTTAGTATGCGATCCGAATTCCGATTTCCGAAAGCCACTGCATGGCTGATGCTGATCATCCTGGCGGCAGTTGTGATGGCGATTGAAAAGGCTAAAGCGATCCAGGCCTCGCTGCCGGACACGCATCCGTATGTGGGCCCGATTCAGCCGGCGCAGTTCTCGGTGATTGCGACTTTCGCCGTGGTGTTCGTGGCGGGCTGTGTGGTAGCAGCGGTCGGGTGGGCGGTTCTTTTTGCTCTGCGCCGCTCCGGGGTGCAACGGCTCTCGGAGCTCCGTCCTTCGGGCGATCGAAGCTCCGGCGGCAAATTATCCGGTTAAGTTGGGGCGCGATGGCGCTGGACCGATGTGAGTGGGTTTTTTGATAGTCAGAGATCAGGGACCGGGGGAGCGTGTGGTGCTTCCCCGGTTTTGTTTATGTGGAGGGAAATCTACCGCGCTCCTCGCGCTGCGGAGGGCAGATGTTTTCAGGCTGATGGTTAGAAGGGAATGTCTTCGTCGGAGATTTCTGGGCCGGAGGCGCCGCCTGAAGCGTCTTCAGCGGGGCCGGCATGATCGAACTCCTCGGCACGTGTGGCGGCACCGGGGGCAGATGCGCCAGCGCCCGCGGCCATGCTGTCGCCACGGCCACCGAGCATGCGGAAATTCGTGGCAACAATTTCAAAGCTGGTGCGCTTCTGGCCTTCTTTATCCTGCCACTCGCGGGATTGAATGCGGCCTTCGATGAAGACGAGCGAACCCTTCTTCAGGTATTGCTGCGCGATTTCGGCTTGCTTTCCCCACACGACAATCTTGTGCCATTCGGTGCGCTTCTGGCGCTCACCGTTGCGGTCCTTGTAGGATTCGTCGGTGGCGAGGGAGAAATTAGCGACGGCCTGGCCGCCGGAGGTAAACCGCGTTTCTGGATCGCGGCCGAGACGGCCGACGAGAATGACTTTATTGACGGACATGGAAGGTGCTCCTTGTTGAGAGCGAAGAGGGTGAGATCCCTCGTCGCCATGTTCCTCGGGATGACGATCCTCTTCGGATCGTCATTTACTGACATGGTATGCCCCCTGTAAGGGAAAGATAACACGGCGGAGAAGAAAAGCGAAATAAGAGAGTAAGCCTGGGAATCGAGAAAAATCGGAAGAGAGGGATGTTTGACACGAGGTCAAAGAGGGAAGAACACAGAAGATACCGAGAGAAGGACAGAGGGAGGCGGCGGCGCCGAGGCTCGGAAACTGCATGACTGTTTGAATGAAGCATGCAGGGCGATATTCTGTGCCTTGCAGCGAGTGGAAAGCGCTAAGTGAAGAAGGAGTTTAGAAAATCATGGAGATTCAGGCGGCACGATTGGATGAGAGGGACTTGGAGACGATAGTGCATCACCGGCGCGCGATGTTTTTTGATATGGGAAATCGCGACGAGCGCGCATTGGATGAGATGAGCCAGAAGTTCCGGCCGTGGCTGCGAGAAAAAATGGAGGCGGGCGAATACTTGGCGTGGTTTGCGATCACGCCGGATGGGACAGTGGCCGCGGGAGCGGGATTGTGGCTGATGGATTGGCCGCCGCTCATGACTGCTGGCGGCAAGTGGCGGGGGAATATCTTAAATGTCTACACGGAACGCGAATACCGGAGACAGGGACTGGCACGGCAGCTGATGCTGGAGGCGATGAATTGGTGCGAGAGACAAGGGGTGGGGGCAGTGATCCTTCATGCTAGCGCGAAGGGACGCGCGCTGTATGAAAGCCTGGGATTTGAGGCGACGAACGAAATGATATTGACGAGGCGGGGGCGGTAAGAGCGGGGAAGAATTTGCAACGAAGAGCGGGCAGGAAGCGCACGGAGGCCGCGGAAAAGAGGGGGAAGTTAGCTGAGATCGAAGAGTGATCCCTCCACTGCGAGCCCGCGTAAGGCGCGGGCTCTCCGATCGGGATGACAGGTAGTGCTAATCGGGATGATAAAGAGCCCGACGGAGCGCGGGGGATTAGCGGGTGGCGGAGACGGTCACGCCTAGTTCCTTGAGCTTGGCGCGAGCGCGGCGCTCCTCGTCGGTGCCGGGATAACGCTTGATGACTTCACGGAGTTCTCGGATGCCGGGATTTTTCTGGCCGAGTTCAATCAACGCCATCCCTTTTCTCAGGCGCGCGGGCGCAAGCTTAAAACTCTTGGGATAGTTATTGAGGACTTTGTCGAATTCGGCGATGGCCTGCTCGTACTGTTTCTGGGAGTAGGCGATTTCGCCGAGGTAGAACTGGGCGTTGGAGGCGAGTTCGGTATCGCCGTAATACTTGAGGTAGTCCGTGAATTCGGAACGGGCAAGATCATATTTGCCGCTGGTGATGTCGCGGAGGCCGTTGGAATAAAGCGTGTCGGCGGAGGGCGCCGCACCGCCTGGAGCAGCGGCAGCACTGTTGGGTGTGGGGGCGGCAGCGCCAGTGGGCGCGGAGGTGCCAGTGGGAGCGCCGCCGGCGAGCCGCGCGTCAATGCTCTGGACGGAGTTTTGGAGATCGACGAGTTGCTGGTTGAGTTTGCCGATGCGCGATTTGATTTCCTCGAGATTGTCGGAGAGGCCCTGGACCTGGGTGGACATGGTGTCCAGGCGCGTGCCGGAATTAGCTTGAACATCCTGAACGGATTTTTGGAGGCCGCTCATGGTGGTGTTGAGCTTGTTGACGCTATCAGAAGATTGTTCGATGAGGGTGCGCTGCACGGTGTGGTCCTGGGTCATCTGGGTCTGCATGTCTTTTTGACCTTGCAGGAGAGTGGTGACATCGCGCTGGAGCTCGATGATCTCGCGAGCGACGGCGAGGGCGGGGCGGGGCCCGACGAGGCTGCCAGCGACGGCGCTGACAAACATGGCGCCGGAGAAGAGAAGAATGTTACGCGTCCGCATTGTGTAATCCTCCACGGTTACGGCCGAAAGCAAATGAAAAAGATGGTGGCGTGACAACCTTCCAATGTAGCGGGAGATTGCAATGGGAGCAAGTGGGAGTGAGGAGAAAAAGATATCAGCGATCTGGAAGCGGGGATCGAGGGGCGAAGGTCGACGCGCGAAATTCGGAAAGCGAAGAGGGAGGCAAGACCAAGTGATTGTGCCGGGATCCTTCCACCCCGGCGAAGCGCACCGGGCGCGCAAATCTCGCTACGCGGCCAGACGCGCCAGAAAGTGGCGCGGAAGAGAAGATCGGGTGGCTTCCGCTCCCTCTTGCGGCGGGCAGGCGGGATGACTTTGGGAGAGCAATGAGCCGGGGTTGGAACGAAGAAAGGCCCACCCCTCGCATGGGAGCGAAGGGTGGGCGCTGTTAAGCTTCGGGGACTACTTGGTCTGGATGAAATGGCCGCGACGGTTTTCCTGCCAGCAGGTCTCGTTGGATACCATGCAGAAGGGCTTTTCCTTGCCATAGCTGACCGTGGTAAGGCGGTCGGCCGGAATGCCCAGGCTGACGAGATACTGCTTGACGGCGTTGGCGCGGCGATCGCCGAGAGCAAGGTTGTATTCAGTGGAGCCGCGTTCGTCGCAATGGCCCTCGATGGTGACGCGGAGTTGCGGATAGTTGCGGAAGAAGTCGGCGGTCTTACCGAGGGCATCCTTGGCGTCGGCGCGAATATCAGCCTTGTCGTAATCGAAGTAGGCATCGCGGACTTCCTTGAGGAAGAGTTCGTCCAAAGTGGGCTTGGGAGCTTCGACGACGGGAGGAGGAGGAGGAATGGTGACGGTGATGCTCACGCTAGCATCGGCACTGCCGCCGGCGCCGGTGGCCGTGATGGTGTAAGTGGTGGAGTTGGCAGGCGTGACCGTAGTGGAACCTTGCGCGGTGACGGCGCCGACTTCAGGAGCGATGGAGACGTTGGTGGCGTCGGTAGTGGTCCAAGTGAGACGTACAGATTCGCCCTTCTTGATGGAGGTGCGATCGGCGCTGATGGTGGCTGTGGGCTTGACGGCTACTGGAGCTGGGGGCGGCGCCGGAGGTGGCGGGGCGATCTTCTTCTTGCAACCCGCGACGAGAACGGCACAGAGCGAAAGGGAAATGAGCAACGAGCGATAAATGGGACGGTGCTGCTGAGTCATGCGAGTCCTCCTGGACTTTAAGATATCCCGTGTTCGACCCACCGGTCGGAATTGTAGCACTGGCGGGCTGGGTTCGGGGGATATGTCGTAATACGATATATTGTAGCGCGGATTGGGAGAGAAGGAAAGATATCAGCGATCAGCGACCGGCGATCAGGGGGCGTGTGGGAGGCGGAGCGGGAGTTGTGCCGAACTTGGAGGAGCGCGGTCATTTGGTGGACCAGTTGGGGGATTCGCTGTGGCCGGTGAAGGTCAGTTCGTGGGGCTGAGAGCCATCGGCGAGCATGGTCCAGATCTGCCGGGAGCCGCTACGGGTGGACTCAAAGACGATGTGGCGGCCGTCGGGCGCCCAACAGGGCCGCTCATTGCGCGCGGCGTCGCGGGTGAGCTCGATGATGCGGCGCGAGGCCACATCCATGACGTAGATGTCGTAATTGCCGCTGGGGCGGCGCCAGGAGAAGGCGAGCAGTTGGCCATTGGGTGACCATGAGGGATCGACGACGTAGCCCATGTCCGGGAGATCGAGTTTCTGCGTATCGGTGCCGTCGGCATTCATGAGATAGAGCTGCGGCAAGCCGCCGCGGTCGCTGATAAAGGCCACGGTCTGGTCGGTCTTGGGATTCCATGCAGGCGAAGTATCGGCGCCGTTAGAAGCGTAAGTAAGGCGCTTGGGGCGATTACCACTGGCATCGGAAACGTAGAGGGCGGGGGTGCCTTGCATGGAAGAGGAAAACATGACTTGCGAGCCGTCGGGGGACCAGGTGGGCGAACTGTTGGTGCCGCGGTAGCGGGCGAAAGAAACGATGCGGCCGGTGTCGAGCGAGTACATGCAGATCTGCGCGCTCACGGCGTTATTGGCCGGTGCAAAGCAAGTGAACGCGATGCGCGAGGCATCGGGCGACCAGCGCGGGGTGAGGGAAATGGACTTCAGGGAGGTGAGAGCGCGCTGATTGGCGCCGTCATAGTCCATGATCCAGAGTTCCTTGTGGCCGGTGCGCGCGCTGATGAAGGCGATCTGCGTGGAGGCGATGCTGGCCAGGCCGCCGGAAAGTTTATTGATGATTTCGTCGGCGAACTGGTGGGCGAAGGTGCGGACTTCCGCATCCGTGGGAGCGCCACGATAGATCTTGCCGACAACCGCTTCCGTGGAAGCGCTCCGAACATCGTAAAGCCAAGCGGAAATGACAACTTCCGTAGAGCTTTCAGTGAGATTGCCGAAGGCGACGAAATTGGCGTTCAGCGGGGGATCGGTCCAGGTAAGGAACTGGAGTTCCTGAGGCTGCGAGGGAACTTGCGACGGATAAAAGCTGGGAGAGACGAGTTCGATGATGCCGGAGAACGAGAGGTCGTCGCGGACGATCTGCGTGAAGAGGCCGGCATGGGCGCTGGGGTCGCTTGAACGCGCGGCGAAATCGGCGACGGCGATGCGGGGCCTCGTGATGTCCATACCGATTGCGGTGCGAAACCAATCCTGGCCTGCGGCAGGCATCGCTGCCAGAGCGGCAAAGAATAAGAGCAGAAACGAATTAAGACACTTGAGCTTTGACTGCACCCTCACCTCCGAAATTTGGCAAACCGCAAAATCAGAACTCCCGTATTACCGGATAGACGGCGGATTGAAATCCAACGTCGCAGTGACATAAGAACCAGAATAATCACCAGGCAGTTTTGTCACAGGATCGGAGCTAAGCACGGCACGCAACGCCGAATTGTCGTAAGACGAGTTTCCGCTGGACTCGGAAAGGTGGATATCCTTCAAGGAGCCATCGCGATTGATGGTGAAGGTGATCGCGCAGTGCATGGTTCGCGAAGCGCGAGCGGCCGCGTCGATAGTCCACTGTTGCCAGTTTCCATAAATCCTGTTCTTTACGGCTTCGATGTACCAACCATAGCGGTGAGTGTCAAACTCGCCGCCTCCCTGGCCTCGAACGGCGACGCCACCATAGGCGGGGCCGGGAAAGTCGGAGTAACCGCTTGGGAGAGTCGTCTGGCCTCCTTTGCCATAGGGTACGGCGTTTTCAGCGGAAGGCGTTTTGCTCTCGAAAACTTTGGAAGGTTTGGACTTGGGAAGTGGTTTTTCCTTCTCAAATTTGGGGAGCTTGGTGGCATCTGCTTTGGGCTCGGGCGTGGGCTTGGGCTCTTCCTTGTTGAGACCCTTGGTGGGGTCAACGGCGTTACTTTCCAGAGAGGTGATGCTGGGCTGCGGCATGGGAATGCCGGCGCTGCTCACAAGGCTGACTCTCACGCCGGAGTCGCTGCCTCCGCCAATACCACCCCAGGCGTTGCCGGTGCGTTGGACCCAAACGCCAGTGAGCATGATCGCGGTCAGGCCAATGTGAAACCACGCCGAATAACCGAGGAAGCGGTTGAAGCTGAGGTCGTCGAGGTTGTAGGCGGTGCTCGGCATGATCTTAGAACGGCACTGGGAACAGTTCTTGTGGGGCGATCATTCGTGCCTCCGCTCGGAGATGGGTTCGGTGACGATGCTGATGTTGGAGAAGCCGGCGACGCGCAGGGAATCGACGACCGTGGCGAAACTGCCGAAGGGCACGGTTTCGTCGCAGCGGAGGAAGATGGCGTCCTGGGGATGCTTGAGCTGCTTGCGAATTTTGTCGGGGAGCTGGTGGATGTTGACGGGATCGTTGCCCAGATAGATGCGCTGGGATTTGTCAATGGTGACGACGAGGCGCTGTTCGAGGATTTCCTTGACGGTGTGGGTTTTCGGGAGGTCCACCTCGATGCCGGATTGCAGGATGGGTGCGGTGATCATGAAGATGATCAGGAGGACGAGAACGACGTCGATGAACGGCACCATGTTGATGTCGGAGAGAGATGTCTGAGTGGCCTTGGCAAGTTGCGGCATGGCTGCGTCCTATGGATGGCGCTGGAGCCAAGGGATATCAGCGACCAGCGACCAGCGATCAGGAAGCAAAGAAAAAGTCCTGGAGCATCGACGCGCGTCGCCCGCTGCATGGTTCCTGATATCTGATAACTGATATCTGATATCGGGAGACGCGGGGCTGAATCGCTTTGCGCGAGTAGAATGCGGTGCTGTGGCTAGGGCGCTCATGTTAGGTGAACATCTTTTCGATTTGGGCGGCGAATTCGAGGGCGAAGTTGTCCAGGCGCTGCGCCAGATCGCGAATGTTTTGCAGGAAATAGTTGTAGGCGATGAGGGCAGGAATGGCAGCGAAGAGGCCGGCGGCGGTGGTGACGAGGGCTTCGGCGATGCCGGGAGCAACCGCCCGGAGGCTGGCTCCGCCGGCGGTGCCGAGACCCGAGAAGGCGTCAATGATGCCCCAAACGGTGCCGAAGAGGCCAATGAACGGAGTGACGCCGGCGGTGGTAGCCAGCCAGGACATGCCTTTTTCGACGCGACGAACTTCTTCGGCCGCAGCGAGTTGCATGGCGACGGTGACAGCCTGGAGGCTCTTTAGCTTTGGCGGCGTGGGATTGCCGGAGCCGGAGACCTGCGATTGAAGTTCGCGATAACCAGCGGCATAGACGTTGGAAAAGGGCGAGCCAGCGGAGACGAGGCCTTGCGGATTGGCGACGCCTTTGGTGGCCCGGAAGATTCTGAGGAATTGGTTGCTTTCGCGGCGGATGCGTCCAAAGATGCCGAGCTTCTGGAAAATGAGCGCCCAGGAGATCAGAGAGAAGAAGAGAAGCAGCAGGAGGACGAAACGAGCGACCCAGCCGGTTTGCGCGAGAACATCGAAGATGTTGCCGATGAAGATGGCGGAGAACAGAAAAATGGCGTCAGCCCCTCACGAAAGCAAAAGTTTTACCGACAAAAGCAACGTAACACAGGGGTGGAACATGGTCAAAAGAATATAGATGCGGGCGTGCTTGAAAGTGCTGTCTGACCGAATTCCGTTGAGCCAGAAAACAGGATTGGAAGAGCGCTAGTGCCGTTCCAACCATTTCGGCCAAATGACGGTCCAAGCATCTGACGCGAACACGGAGAGAGTCTTCTCAACGGGATTTGCTGGAACAAGTTGGAACGGCACTAGTTTGCCTGGAGTTTGGCCAAGTCCCTCCATGAGATGAGAATGAAACCCTGATCTTTCAGGAATTTCTGGAATTCGGGGTTTTGGACAAGGTCCAGATCGTTTTGACGCCACTCGGCGCCCCAATCAGGATGGTCAAAGGTGGCGCCCTGGATTTCCGCGTCGTTGTGGGCGAGGTGAACGATTAATTGATACGTGCCTGGTGGGAGAGGCTGGAGCATTTTCTTGTAGGTGTCAAGCCACTGCGATTGAGGGACGCCAGGCATGATTTCCAGAAGTCCATCGAGGACGATGGCATTGGGAGAGAGATGGAGCTTCGAGACATCCAGGTCGTGGGCGTCGTCTTTGCGGGCGAGCAGCACGGGGAGTTTGTAGGCCTGGCCGGTGGCGAGATAAACCGCCGTAAGGTCGTTGGTGCTGACGATCGTGCCCATGTGCGTGTCCAGATGAGAGATGTGGATGCCGGCGGCAATGGCTTTATCCACCTGGGCGTGAGTTTCCGTGGTCACATCGGGCATCTTGGCGTGGGCGGCCACGTATTCGCTGGTCAGTGGGAGATAGCCGTCAGCATCGAGGAGGCTCGAGCCCTTGGGTTGCGCAGAAACTGGAGGCCAGCGGTAACTCGTCCAATCGGCATTGAGGGCAAGATGCACCCCGAGGTCGGCGTCGGGATGAGTCTTGGCCCATTGCGCCACTTCCGGGAACCAGGGACAAGGAACGAGGATGCTGGCGGAGGTGATCCAGTGTTTGTCGAAGGCCTCGAAGATGGCGGTGTTCACGGTGTGCATCATGCCCAGGTCGTCAGCGTGAATTATCAGGAGGCGAGAATTGGCGGGGTAACCAAGGCGCTCGGCGAGAGTGTTGGTGCTGGAAGGCGGAGGCTGTTGAGCGACGGCAGACAGGACTTGGCAGAAAAGAAGAATGAGGCCAAGCAAACAGAATAATCGTGGAGAAATTTTCATGGGTTCCTCACAGGAAAATGGGAGCAAAGGAGAAATATAGGACGAAACTGGAGGGGCAGCAAGCAGGTCGCGGCTTAGGCGAATGCAGCGAGGTGGGAGCGGTGCGGGAACCCGCCAGAGAAAGGGCGTGTGGTAGACTGCGAGGATATGGGGAATTCGTTTGATATCAGCTTGGAGAAGCTGACCGGGCTAGGTGTCCCGCGCGAGACGGGGAGCGCCGGGGGCGGGGCGTCTTCGGGCAGGTTGGCGCTTGGACTGGCCGGGCTAAAGCCGGGCATCTACAGGGGAGAAACCCTAGAAGGTGGGCTTAGGCCCGGCGCTGCCGAGGACCCCAAGAGCACAGACCTTTCGCAATTCAGGGTAAACAGGAGTGTCTGTGCCACTCAGGGGACGTTCTTTCTGGAGACGTTTGGGTGCCAGATGAATGAGCACGACTCCGAAAAAGTGGCGGGGGTGCTGTTGGCGCGAGGGTATAGGCAGGTGGAATCGCCGGACACGGCGGCGGTGATCCTGTACAACACTTGCTCGATACGGGAGAAGGCCGCGCAGAAGATATTTTCGCGGCTCGGGGAGTACCGGTTTACGAAGAAGGAAGGGCAAGTGATTGGCGTGCTGGGGTGCCTGGCGCAGCAGGAGGGCGAGGAGATCTTTGAGCGCGCACCGTGGGTCAGCCTGGTGTGCGGATCGGCGAGCTACCGTAAATTGCCGGAACTGATTGCGCAACTGGAAGCGGGAAACTCGCGCATCACCGGCCTCGACACGGACACGGACGAAACCTTTGAGACGGAGATGACGCGGCGGAACAACCCGTGGCGAGCCTACGTGACGATTATCGAGGGGTGCGACAAGGCGTGTTCCTATTGCGTGGTGCCCTTTACGCGCGGGCCGGAACGCAGCCGCGCGAGCGCGTCGGTGCTGGAAGAAGTGCGACAACTGGTGGATCTGGGATACACGGAGGTGCTGTTGCTGGGGCAGACGGTGAATTCCTACGCGGATCCGAGCGCGCGGCGGATGCGTTTTTCGGAGTTGCTGGCGGCGGTGGCGGAAGTGCCGGGGATGCGGCGCGTGCGCTTCATGACGTCGCACCCGCGCGATTTTGGGAAAGATATTGTGGAGGCCATTGAGGCGGTGTCGGCGATCTGCGATCATGTGCACCTGCCGGTGCAGAGCGGCTCCACGGCGGTGCTGCGGGCGATGGCGCGGACGTACACGCGCGAAGAGTACCTGGAAAGGATTGCGATGTTGCGCGGGGCGAAGCGGAGGATCAGTATCACGACGGATCTGATCGTGGGATTTCCAGGAGAGACGGAGAGGGATTTTGAGGAGACGCTGAGCCTGATGGAGGTGGCGCAGTATGACGGGGCGTTTTCGTTCAAGTACTCGCCGCGGCCGAATACGCCGTCGCTGAAGATGGAGGACGCGATTCCGGAGGAAGAGAAGTCACGGCGGCTGGGGATATTGCAGGCGGGGCAGCGGGACATTCAGGTCGAAAGGAACGCGCGGCTGGTGGGAGAAGTGTTTGAGGTACTTGTGGAAGGGAAATCGCGGCGAGAGTATCAGTGGATGGGGCATACGTCGTGTAATCGGGTGCTGAATTTCACTTCACCCGCGAAGGAACTTCTGGGACACTACGTGCAGGTTCGGGTGACCGGCGCGGGGCCGCATAGTTTGGTGGGAGAGGCGATTCACGGCGGAGGCGGCCAATAGAAAGAGAAAGGCTTTAACACAGAGAGCACAGAGTTCACAGAGAAGCGTAACCTGAAGAAAACCCAAGAGCACAGTCAGGAGTGACTGTGCCACAGCACAGGGAGTTTGGCGGGGAGACGATCGGCGGGGACGAGGGAGGGCGCGATGGAAGTGGAAATGAAAATACGCGGCCTGATGATGGATCCGGTTACGCAGATGCCGATTGTGGTGCTGAAGGATGTGCAGGGGCAGGCGATCCTGCCGATCTGGGTGGGAGCGTACGAGGCGAATGCCATCGCGCTGGAAATTGAGAAGGTGCAGACGCCGCGGCCGATGACGCACGACCTGCTGAAGAATGTGTTTTTGGGGTTGGACGTGCGGGTGCAGAAGATCGTGGTGAACGACCTGCGGGACGACACGTTTTTCGCGCTGATCTGGGTGGAGCGGGAAGGTGAATTGATGAGCATCGATTCGCGGCCCAGCGATGCCTTGGCGCTGGCCTTGCGTATGGATTGCCCGATCTTTGTGGATGAGCAGGTGTTGAAGAGCTCAAAGGTATCCACGGCGTTGGCGGAGCGGAATACGAATGAGCAGTTGCGGAATTGGCTGGAGGGATTGAGCGACGAGGATTTGGGAAGATACAAGATGTGAGCGGATAGGATAGAAGAGATCGGGATTTGGTGGGCGGCACGGCTTAGGCTGTGCCGCTTTTGTTTTTGGGGAGAGAAGAAAAGAGAAAAGATTTGACACAGAGGGCGCAGAGGAAGAACACAGAGGTCACAGAGAAGAGAGAGGCAAGAAAGCTGGGGAGTGGCAAACTGTGCGGACATGGGGCGCAGGACTCCTGCGCCCCTACGGGGAGTCGGCGATTAGGTCGCGGATGCGGCGGCGCCAGAAGATTAGGAGGAGGATGCCGATTAGGATTAGGGAGAGGCTTAGGCCGACCCAGAGGCCAAGGGCTCCCCAATGGCGGCGGAAGCAGAGCCAAGCACCGAGCGGCAAACCCATGAGCCAGTAGGCGGAGAAGTGGCAGAGCATGGGCGTACGGGTGTCTCCGGAGCCGCGCAGGGCGCCGGTGGCCACGGTTTGGATGCCGTCGAAAAGCTGGAAGGCGGCGCCAGCGGCGAGGAGAATGACGGCGTTACGGATGACGGTGGGGTCGTGCGTGTAGATGCGTGCGACGAGACGCGGGAAGACGAGGAGCGCGACGCTCATGCAGGACATGAAAGAGGCGCCAAGGAGTATGGCGGTATTGCCCGCGTCGCGAGCGCCCATCGGATCGCGGCGGCCGATGGCTTGTCCGACGCGGACGGCGGCAGCGGAGGAGATGCCGAGAGGAACCATATAGGTGAATGAGACGGTGTTGAGAGCGATTTGGTGGCTGGCGAGAGGAACGGCTCCCAGCCTTGCTATGAGCGAGGCGACGAGGGCGAAGACGCTGACTTCGGCGGTCAGCTGCAATGCCGCGGGCAGGCCAAGGGAAATGAGGCGGCGGATGCGCTGGATATCGATTTCAACGGGAGTTTTCAGAAGGTCGGTGCGGTGGCGATGGTCGTACCAGAGAAGATAGCCGACCAAAACGAGGGCGAGGTAAGTACGAGAAACGGCCGTGGCCCAGCCGGAGCCGGTCACGCCAAACGCGGGGAAGCCCAACTTGCCAAAGATGAAAATGTAATTGCCGGCGAAGTTGATGAGGTTGGCGGTGACCAGGGCGAAGGCGATGGGGCGAACCATGTTCATGCCCTGAAGGGTGCGGCGAACGGCGAAGTAGAGCAATAGCGGGAGGAGGCCAACGGCGAGGGTGTGCATGTAGGGAACGGCGAGGACAACGACTTTGGGGTCAACGCCCATGCGCCCGAAGTAGAGCGGAAAGTACCAGACGGGAATGGTGAGGATGGGGGTGACGGCGAAGCTGAGGTAGATGCCGTTGATGAGGGAGCGATGACAGTCTTCGCGATGGCCGGCGCCGAAGGCCTGCGACACCAGGGTATCGAGGCCGATGAGGAGACCTTCGCCGAAAAAGGCGAAGACGATGAAGATGCTGGAGCTGATGCTGACGGCGCCGATGGATTCGGCGCTATTTGGAAGGCGGCCGACCATCATGGTGTCCACGATGACCATGCTCATCCAGCCGAGTTCTGCGAGGACGAGCGGGAGGGCGAGGCGAAACGTTGGAGGAAGTTCGCGGCGCAGTGTGGGAAGCGAGAGCATCAGTGAACAGGAGAGTTTATGATGGGCGCCGATTGCGGGCAATGAAAAGCGGAGAGAAGGAAGTAGGACGGGGCGTTTGGCCCAGAGAGCCCAGAGAACAGAAAGGTAGTGATACTTTGAAGTTGCGCCGCGATCCCTCCGCTCCTCAACGGCAAAGAGCGCCGTTGCTCCGGTCGGGATGACAAGTTGGATTGCGAGGGAATTGGTGTAGTGGGAAAGAGGTTACTGGTCAGGGGGACTGGGAAGTAAGTTCCATTGACGAGGAGGACTGGGGGAATTAGCGTGGATAAAGACGCTGGAATCGTGTGCCTTGCAGAGGCTTTGCGGGGAAGGTCTGCGGCGTTTGGTGGATTTGGTGGGACTGCTTCACGGAGGCTTGATCGTGGGACTGGCAAACGACGTCAGCTATGCAACGAATATGCGGCACATGCGCGCGGGAATCCGCCTGAACTCGCGCATCAACTTGAGGGTGGAGTGGAAGGAACACAGACAGACGCTCAGCGCGGACGGGTACACCTTGGATATTAGCCCGAAAGGCTGCTTGGCGATTGTGGCGCAGGGATTTCCGCTGGGACAGAAGATGGTGGTGACGAACATATTGAACGGGAAATCGGCGGAGGCCATGCTGATCTGGCGCGGGCACGAGGGGCGGCAGGGTTGGGAGTTGGGATTGGAGTTGGAGAGCCCGGCGGCGGATTTTTGGGGAGTGGAGTTTTAGGTAACCCGTCAAGCGCTTCTCTGTGCCCTTTGTGTTCTTCCCTCTGTGATCTCTGTGTTATCGTCCCTCTGTTTCCATCGCGGGCCGGCGCACCGAGAGGGTGTGCCGGACGAGAACAATCCAGGCCAGAGTGGCAGGGAGTTTTCCACTGCGGCGGGTAATTTTTCCTTGCACTGGTACAGGTGTGAAACGTACTCTTTGTGTATGCCACTGGGCCTGTCTGCCGGCATAACCACTGCAAAAAAAACGAATGTGCCCGTGCCTGTTGCGGAGACCAGTGTGCTCGGCGAAATGTCGTGGAATGTGCGGCAAGACGGCCTGAAGAAGGGCCAAAACAAGAGGGAAAGCGCGGTCAGGAAGGGCTTTGCCGGTGTGGGGCGTGCGGAGGCAGAGCGGCGATGACTGCGATTATCACCATCGCGAACCAGAAGGGCGGGGTCGGGAAGACCACCACGGCGATCAATCTGTCCGCCGCCATTGCGGCAAAGGGCAGGCGCACGCTGCTGATTGACCTGGACCCGCAGGCGAACTCGACCCTCGCGTTTTTTGATATGGGGGAAGTGACTTCGTCGATGTACGAGGTTCTAGGGGATGCGCGGGCAACGCTGGCGTCGGTGGTAAAGCCCTCGAGAGACCCGATGCTCTCGGTGGGGCCGGGACGATTGGCGCTGGCGAAATTGGAGACGGCGTTGGCAGGGCAGTTTGACGCGCCCTACCGGTTGAAGGATGCGCTGGCGCCGATCGTGAAGGATTACGACTACATCATTGTGGATACGCCGCCATCGCTGGGGATTCTGACGGTGAACGCGCTGGTGGCTTCGACGCACCTGCTCGTGCCGATCCAGGCGGCGTATTTTGCGATCGAGGGCACGGACGATTTGCTGGAGACGTACGAGCGCATCCGCGCGCGGCCCAATCCGCAGTTGAAGATGCTGGGCGTGGTGATCACGCTTTATGACAAGCGGACGAATATCGCCAAGGACACGCACGGGCAGATTCGCGCGGTGTTTGGCGAAGTGATGTTCAAGACGAAGATCGGGAAGAATGTGCGGCTGGAAGAGAGCCCGGCGTACAAAGAAACGATATTCACATTCGCGCCCAAGTCCCCTGGGGCGCTGGAGTACAAAAAGCTGGCAGCGGAGGTTGTACAACGTGTCGAAGAGACTAGGCTTGCCCGTCACGCTGAGGATGCGGCATGACGCGCACTATGTTGAATCGCTGACGAGTTATAGCGGCGCAACGATCGGCCGGATGCTGCCGGTGGAGCAGATCCGGCCGAATCCGGAACAGCCGCGCAAGGCGCTGGGCGACCTGCGCGAACTTTCGGATTCCATCCGTCAGAAGGGCGTGCTGGAACCGTTGCTGGTGCGCTTCGTGCCGCGGGAAGACTGCTACTACATCATTTCGGGCGAGCGGCGTTACCACGCGGCGCGGGCCGCGGGGTTGCGCGAAGTGCCGTGCATCGAGAAGAGCGCCGATGAAGCGGAGACGCTGGAGATATCGCTGATCGAGAATATTCAGCGCAAGGATTTGACGCCGTTTGAAGAAGCCGACGGCTTGCAGCGGCTGGCGGAGCAGTTCGATTATTCGCACGAGGAGCTGGCGAAGAAGCTGGGCAAGGCGCGCTCGTCAGTATCGGAGACGCTGTCGCTGCGCAATATTCCGGAATCGCTGCGGAAGAAGTGCGTCGAGAACGGCGTGACGACCAAGTCGCTGTTGCTGCAGATTGCGCGGCAGCCTACCGAGCGGAAGATGCTGGAGCTGTTTGCGCGGATTTTGCAGTCGGGATTGACGCGGGATGAGGTGCGCAAGGTGCGCTCCGACGAGAAGGAAGGGCCGCAGAAGCCGCAGCCGTTCATCTTTCAGTATGAGCCGGAGAATGAGGCATTTCGCTTCCGGCTGCAGTTTAAGAAGAGCCATGTGTCGCGGGATGAGTTGATCCGCACGCTGCGGGAGATTTTGGCGCAGTTGGAGGGGACGTCGGAGGCGGATTCCACGGCGGCGTGAGCGAAGCAGTGGTCAGTTTTCAGTTATAAGTTTTAAGTAAAGAGAAAGCGGTTTGGACGGCGCGGCTTCGGTTGCGCCGCTTTGTTTTGTTGTTGGCGATCAATTATCTGCGACCAGAAGTTGAATGTGCGATTCGAAGTTGCCCAATTGCGAGGGAGCGCATCGTGTTTCGTTTCAGTCGATTTGCGCGAACGAATCCGAGTTCGCCAGTCTCGAATTTGTTCGCATCACCCACCCCTAAAACTGTCATTCCGACCGAAGCGGCCCGATTTTTTCTTCCGCGCCGAATTGCGGCGCGTCGGGCCGCAGACTGGAGGAATCCCTCCTCAACTTCGGATCTCGGAGTGAGCCGTAGTGATCGCGCCATGATCCGCCACTCGGTGCCGCAAAATGCGCGGCACTTCGGTCGGGATGACAACGTGGTATTGTGCCGATGGAAAAAGAGCGAGGTTTGGGCGTATATAATCCAGGGGCATGGTTGAACTGACACATTTGCAGATGCAGACGATGGAGCGGTTGGTTGGGGCGGGGTTCCGGCCGATTGCGATCCCACCTTACGAAAGTGCATTGTGCGTGCACCGGGGCGAGTGCGCAGCGGTTTTGGCGCCAGTGGAGAATGATGGATTACGGTTGCTCGCTCCGGAGACGTTGATGGTGGATGGGAATTTGAGCGTGCGGCTGAAACGGGCGGCGGGGGATGTGTTTGTGTGGAAGAAGAAGGAAGTGGCGGCGACCCCTGAGCGCTTGAAGGAGTTGGACGCGTTTCGCGCTGAGTTGGTGGGAATTTTGGAGATGGGTGGAACGCAGTGAAAGAAATTTAACGGTCCACAGTTCACATCGGACAGTTTCAAACCCAAGCGTTGAATTGGGCAGTTTGCATAACCCGGGGAATCGTTGCAGACTCGAATCGTTATGACTACCTACGACATTGTGTGCGTTGGGGCGGGGCCTACCGGCCTGGCTTGCGCGATGGAGGCGAAGCGCGCGGGGATGCAGGCGCTGGTGATTGATAAGGGCTGCTTGTGCAATTCCATTTACCACTATCCAGTGAACATGGTGTTTTTCACCACGGCCGAACTTCTGGAGATTGGTGATTTGCCGATGGTGTGCGGCGGGGAGAAGCCGACGCGCGCGGAGGCGCTGAAGTACTACCGCAAGGCGACGGAACACTACGAACTGGAATTGCGGCTGTTCGAGCGCGTGACGCGCGTGGACGGGCATGACGGCGCGTTCACTGTGGTGACGCAGACGGAATCGGGCGGGGAGGCGCGCTACACGACGAAAAAAGTGGTGGTGGCAACGGGCTACTACGATCTGCCGAATGAGATGGGCGTGCCGGGAGAGCACCTGCCGCATGTGTCGCACTACTACACGGAACCTCATGCGCATTGGCACGAGGATGTGGTTGTGATTGGCGGGAAGAATTCGGCGGTGGAAGCGGCGCTGGATCTGTGGAGGAATGGCGCGCGCGTCACGCTGCTGGTGCGGGGCGCGGAGCTGGGCACATCCATCAAATACTGGGTGAAGCCGGACATCGAGAATCGCATCAAGGCGAGACAGATTCAAGCCATCTTTCGGGCGCGGGTAAAAGAAATTGTGCACGATGCGGTGCTGATCGAAGACGGAAAGGTGACCCGGCAGATCCCGGCGAAGCAGGTGTTTGCGCTGACGGGGTATCATCCGGATTATGAATTTATCGAGGCGCTGGGAGTGAAGTTGGACCCGGAAAGCCGGCGGCCGTCACTAGATCCCAACACCCTGGAGAGCAATGTGAAGGGGATTTACCTTGCGGGTGTGGTGGTGGCGGGGCGGCATACCAACGAGATTTTCATCGAGAATGGACGATTTCATGGGAAGCAGATTGTGGAGGGGATAAAATAGGTGGCGTTTGCGGGGGTTGCGAGGGGTTTGTTAGACTGAGAGGCCTATGGCATCGCTCCTATGGGAAGTTGGGGAATCGGCCGTGGCGCTGGTGAAAGGGTTTGCCGTCACCTTCAAGAACATGCTGCGGAAAACGGTGACGGAGAATTACCCGCACCAACCGGTGAATTTCCAGTCGCGCTACCGCGGGATTCATGTGCTGCAGCGGGATGAAGACGGGCTGGAAAAGTGCGTGGGCTGTTTTTTGTGTGCGGCGGCGTGTCCTGCGAGCTGCATTTATATTGAGGCCGCGGAGAATACCGAGGCGGACCGGATTTCGGCCGGGGAACGCTACGCGAAGGTGTACAACATCGATTATTCGCGGTGCATTTTCTGCGGGTACTGCGTCGAGGCGTGCCCCACGGACGCGATTACCCATGGACACGGGTTTGAATTGGCCACGTATGACATCAATTCCCTGGTGTACCGCAAGGAACAGTTGCTGGAGAAGGTTGGCGGGGAGATGCCCGTAGGGGCAAGATCGTAGAGATTACAAGCTAGGACTTAGAACAGGATGAGCGCTCCGAGAAATCGGGGCGTTCTTGTTTTTGGGTGGGCCGCAACAAGAGAAAGGCTTTGACGCGGAGGACATGGAGATCACAGAGAAGAGAGCCGCCAGCCGATGTGTATACCGGTCCGATACGTCTTATAATATATATACCGGTGCCAGGACGTAATGCAGCGAGGTGAGTTGTGCAGGGCGCTGATACGGTCTTGGCGAAGAGGGAAGCGCAGACATGCTGCAGCGAAGCCGCGCCAGATGAGAAGCGGGCGAGCCTTACCGCGTGGTGGAACCGCGATGATGTAGATACACCTCCCCTGATGCCGCCGGTGATTCCAGCGGCAGCCAAAAACAAACCTAAGAGACACGAAACCGTGCGGCGCGCGGACGAAACATCAGGTTCGTCCACGGGAAGCGCGCGGCGGAACGATACGATCCCCAAAAAAGTTATCGGACGCACGACGCCCCTTGTTTTCGGGCGGTGCGGGCGCGGGAGCAGTCACTTCGCCGAGGACGGTGCGTTCGCGCTGATCCATCAGCCAGCGCGCCAGCATGGCTGCGGTGTTTTCCTCGAGGTACTGATCCAGGAGCGCCCCCAATTCCTTGCGCAGATTCGCCGCATGAGCGAGGCGGGAAAGTTCGTAGCTTTGCAGGGTATTGCGGGAAGCGGTGAGAAGGAATTCCCAGGGCGGCTGGGTGTAGTAGGGGTTCACGAAAACCTCCCGGACCAGGTGCTGTGGAAAAGATGGGGAGACAGTACCACCAGGACATATATAGTTACTAGTAATCCTAGAGACAACAGTCTGTGGAAATCTGTGCAAATAGCGGAAAACTTTTTGCGCGCTTGCAGCGGCTGTGCGGGCGATTACGAGGATCCCGACCGCAGCGCTTGGGAGCCCGATCCCGAAGAGAACGAAGAAGATACGGCGATTGAGGCAACGCTCGAAAGGAAAGAACCGTCTGCACCTGGGGACAAGGAGCGGCCCGAGATGGAGTGAGTTGTCGGCTCGGCTGACGGATTGGTGCCCGGGAATTGGGGATTTGGACGCGGAGGAGATGGCGGCATGAGGAAACTGCCGGATTGGCAGGTGCTACAGCCCGTGTTGAAAACGCAGCGCGAGATTTTGCAGGAGGTGCTGCTTTGTGCGGCGCGCTACGACGTGTGGATGACCCTGGAGGAACTAGCGCACAAGACGCGCTATCCGGAGGCCAGCATCTCCGCGCAATTGCGGCACCTGCGCAAGGCGCAGTTCGGCGGATTCGAGGTGGAAAAGCGGCGGCGCCTGTGGGCGGAAACGACGCGGCCAAGCGCGCACGAAAAGGTGTGGGAGTACCAGATGCGGTATGGACGGTGGGAGGCAGGGCGGACGGAGGAAGGACACGGACCATTGATGCGACAAAGGCCCGGGCTATGAGGAGGTAAAGGAAGGGAAGGAAGTGAAGGAAGCAGAGGAGGAAGAACGGAGACGAGCGGAGGAAAAGATGAGCGTGAAGCCGGAGATGGCGTTTGACGTTTGCTGGGAAGTGTATCGCGGCGCCAGGGAAGTGCTGGAAGCCAAGCGGGGGATTACGGCGCTGACCTGGGAGGTGGACGCGAAATACTCGTGGCGACCGGATCTCCGGCCGAAGCTGAAAGATTGGGTGGCGGATTTTGCGCTGGCGGGGCAAGCGGCGCTGGAGGGTCCGGAGCGGGCGTCGCGCATGGTGCTGTTCCGGTTGTATTACCTAGGGTTGACGCCGTACGAGCGCGCGCGCCATTTTCTGGGATTGAGCGAGCGGAGCTGGGTGAACTGGTCGGAGGAAATCCGCCGCCGCTGCGGCGAAGAGTTGCTGCGGAGGGATTTGTTTCCGCCGAAAAAGTATTTTGGGGGAGCCAGTTAGTCAGCATCCGCAGGAGCGATTATTGCCAGGGCAAACAAATGGCGAACAAAGTCGCTAACAAGGGGGTGCAAGTATAACTGGCTCATTGCGTCTTTTCATCTTGAAACACTCTGTTTCGGTGCGAAGCATCGTGCTATTCTTACGCTTTGCAGACGCACGGTTGGAGAAAAGGCTGACATCTTTGGTGTTGGTCACGTCCAACGTATGGGCTTCAGAACCTCGAACTGCCCGGCCCCTGAATTGCAAGTATAGGTGATCGGTAGCTTGGCTAGGGAATGTCCGTTTGCACGATATTGGAGCGAATCTGTAGTTGATAACGCTTTAGTCGGAGCGGAACCGTGATGAAGAAACGTACATCGAATAAATCCCGGAAGATCGGAGCTCGCTCATCCCGTACCAAGCGGTCAAATGCTGTTGCATTGCCTTGCGTTGGGGGAAGCACGAGGTTTTCGGCGAGAGCCACGAGCGCCGGACAATCTTCACCGTCTCCGTGCGCCCTAAGTGCCCACGCATACGCGCGATGGTAACCTGCCCATAGCAACAATCTGTCATTGTCGACGGGGGTGACGGTAACGTACCTGAGTGCAGGTGCGGGTCTCAGGTGAAATTCAGCATTGCACTTGACTGGCGTCGTCAACCATTCGCCATCAGGTATATCCATATCAACTTCCGTGCTGAGCCCGAGATTTCTGACAGTGACCTGGAAGTTGAACGTTTCCGCTTTTATCGGCAAGCAACGTGACATCCATTCCTTACCGCTTGTGAGCTGCTTCTGATATGCGGCGACTCTGTCAGCCATGACCCATTTTTGGTGAACAAGAAGATCAAAAAGATTGACTTTTATGACGCTTTTTACGTTTGCCCCCGCCGCACGTGAAAATGAAAGGAACTGACGCTCCCAATCTCTTTCCTCTGGCTTCATTTGCTTCTTTTTGGGAGAGGAATACTCTCGGCGTGGTAACTGATCGACCAAAGCGCGGAATGGCTGCCACAAGGCCTTGGCATCCTCGACCGTTAATGCTGGGTCAAAAGCGCATTGACTCGTCAAAAAGTCAACCGCCTCGGCTTCCTCCATCCATCCAATTAAGGCTTTCGCTTCTGTGGTCGTCACGTGATATCGGCTCCCCAGGAGTCCGTCCCCAAAGCTTCAGTGAAGGAATCGGACGATAGTCTAGGTTCGCAATCTCGCCCTTGGTTGCAGTTTGGAACAACCCGGCGTCTAACTTAGCATCAATCTAAAGCAGTTATATGATGCCACGATGGCCATCTAATTGCAAGTCATAATTGATGCGACATTGGGTGAAACTTTTGTACCTTGACAGGCGTCTATAATAGTGTCAATACAAAAGCACAACAACTGCCCGCCCATGTGCTAACGAGGAGGAATTAACTATGCCCGCTGCTGTATCGTCGAAAAAGGAGAGGGTGCGGACAACAGTCCGGCTTCCACGTCCGTTGTACGACGAAGCGAGAAGCTATTTGGGTAAGGACTTGAGTCCGGCCGACAATATCAATGATTTCTTTGTTGCGGCAATCTGCAATTACGTCAAACTTTTGCGGCGCAAGCGGATCGATGCGGCATTTGCATCCATTGCTGAAGATGCCGATTACCAGAAGGAGGCGAAGCTCATTGCCGAAGAGTTTGGTCAGAGCGATTGGGAAGCGCTGGAGATCGGAGAGAAAGATCCGACCGAGGTAGGCGCTTAAATGAAAAGGGGGGACGTGTATTCGGCAGCGTTGGACCCTTCCCAAGGGTCGGAACAAGCTGGCACACGTCCCGTTATTATCGTGAGTCGGGACGCGATTAATTTGCATAGTCCGGTGGTCGTCATTGTCCCCCTTACTAGCAGGACCAACAAAAACAGACTCCTTCCGAGCCATGTGGAAATAAAGATGGGCGAAGGAGGTTTGACAGCGGACTCAGTAGCTCTATGCGAGCAAGTCCGAGCCATATCGACTACACGTCTAACAAGGGTGCTGGGGCATTTGTCCGCAGTTACAATTTCCCAACTGAACGGCGCGCTCAAGATAGCCTTGGACCTGCCTTAAGTCGAGATTCTCTCAGAATTCAATTCAAGTTGGTGGTGCCGTTTTGGAAGGTGTCCAGCCGTAACGCATCATGGCGTGGTCACATGCTAACAAGATCGCCTTGGCGGAGGAGCTTGCCGGATTCGGAGGAGGGGACGCGGGTGTTGGTGGCGAAGCGATAGAAATGGTCGAAGCGGGGGCGCGGAGACCACGGGGGAAGCGTGGCTTCGCGGAGTTGGGTGAAGCGCTTCTGGAAGCCATCGAGTGTGATGCCAGTAAAGG
>Ga0326727_10007499_pt1 | contig 28755 bp, 22 predicted proteins | sample MB2enrmetagenome_FD_207643 | JGI IMG/M metagenome (GOLD analysis project Ga0326727, IMG submission 207643) | Lab enriched peat soil microbial communities from McLean, Ithaca, NY, United States - MB29MY | ecosystem: Environmental > Terrestrial > Soil > Wetlands > Peat | place: USA: New York... | reverse complement strand
TCTGCGCCGGCACATGTGACCGCGCGTGCCGCAGCACATCGTTCCGATGCTTCCGCGCCCGCGAAACGCAAGCCTGCACCTGCCCCCGCCAAGGCGGGTGGCCAGGTGGCCGCGCAGCCCCACAAGAAAGCGGTCGACCCTGCCGCCATTCTCGAAGGGAGAGCCGAGGGCGGTGACGCAGCGCCGACGCGCGAATCGACCGTTCCCGGCGACAAGGTTGTCATTCAGCTCGCCGCGCTGTCCGATCAAGCCAAGGCCGATGCGCTCAAGACGCGTCTCAATGACCTGGGTGTCCAGGCCCGATTCAGCAAGGTCAGCACCAGCAAGGGGGATGTCACCCGTGTGCGTGTCGGACCGTTTGCCAACAGGCAGGAAGCGGATGCCGTACTGAAGAAACTGGCGCGCTCGGGTGTGACGGGCATTATCGTGAGTCTGCATACGCCATGACCATCGTTGATTTTGTCGTTCTGGCCATTTTGTTCGGATCGCTGGTGATCGGCATGATGCGCGGCCTGGTCACGGAGGTCCTGTCGCTCTGTTCATGGCTGATCGCGTTCTGGTGTGCCAAACAGTTTTCTCCCGCGGTCTCCGATTTTGTGCCCCAGTCTTTTTCGGGGCATGGCCTGCGTATTCTCGCGGCATTCGTGCTGGTGTTTTTTCTGGGCTGGCTGGCGACTGGCCTGATGCGTGTGGTGCTGACCGGACTGCTCGAAAGGGCGGGGCTTGGCGGCGTAAACAGATTGTTCGGCGCTGGCTTCGGGCTGGCGCGCGGTGTGGTGCTGGTCACGATTCTGGCCCTGATCGGCGGATTGACCAGTCTACCAGGAGAGCCCGCGTGGCGGGATGCGCTGCTGGCGCACCCCTTCGAGGCGGGGGCGCTGGCCCTGAGGCACTGGTTGCCTCCTGCGCTGGCAGACAACATACGCTACCCGGACAACGGGTGAAACAGGCGGAATATCTTGATATCTTCACTTCAAGATTTCCGCTTTTTTTATGTCCTTCAAAAGTGGTAAGAGAGCGAGTTCAAGTATGTGCGGAATCTTAGGCGTGGTAGGCCGTTCACCGGTCAATCAGTTGCTGTATGACGGTTTGCAGGTATTGCAGCACCGCGGGCAGGACGCGGCCGGCATCGTGACCGCGTCAGGCAAGACCTTTCACATGCACAAGGGCAGCGGCATGGTGCGCGACGTATTTCGTACGCGCAACATGCGTTCCTTGCAGGGCCATGCCGGCATCGCCCATGTGCGGTATCCGACAGCCGGATCGGCCTCGTGTCTGGCCGAGGCCCAGCCCTTCTATGTCAACTCACCGTTTGGTCTGGTGCTGGCGCACAACGGTAATCTCACCAATACCGAAGAACTCAAGGCGGATATGTTCCGCCACGATCTGCGCCACATCAATACCAACTCCGACTCCGAAGTCCTGCTGAACGTACTGGCGCACGAACTGGCTCAGCGCGTCGAAGGATTCGAGCTGTCGATCGATGCCGTGTTCGGTGCGGTCGAAGCCGTGCATCGTCGCGTTCGCGGTGCCTACGCCGTGGTCGCGATGATTTCCGGTTACGGATTGCTGGCTTTCCGTGATCCCAACGGTATCCGGCCGCTGGTCATGGGGGTCAACCAGAGCAGCGGCGCGACTGAAACCATGTTTGCATCCGAGTCGGTCGCGCTCGATTGCTCCGGGTTCGAGCGTCTGCGTGATGTGCAACCGGGTGAGGCGGTGTTCGTTACCTTCGAGGGCGACGTGCACGCACGTCAGTGCGCACAGGAGACACGTTGTGCGCCGTGTCTGTTCGAGTATGTGTATTTTGCCCGTCCCGACTCGGTGATCGATGGCGCTTCGGTTTATCTGGCGCGCATTGCCATGGGCGACAAACTGGCCGAAAAGGTCAAACAGGTGCTGCCCGAAATCGACATCGACGTCGTGATGCCGATTCCTGACACAAGCCGTCCCAGCGCACTCCAGCTGGCGTACAAACTCGGTCTTCCGTATCGCGAAGGTTTCATCAAGAACCGCTATATCGGACGGACCTTCATCATGCCGGGGCAGGCTGTGCGCAAGAAATCGGTGCGGCAGAAGCTCAATCCGGTCGCGTCCGAGTTCAAGGGGCGCAATGTTCTGCTGGTGGATGACTCGATCGTACGCGGAACGACCTCCAAGGAAATCGTGCAGATGGCGCGCGAATCCGGTGCCAAAAAGGTGTATTTTGCCTCGGCCGCTCCGGCTGTGCGTTTCCCCAATGTCTACGGTATCGATATGCCGACCCGTGCCGAACTGCTGGCCACTGGCCGGGACGAGCAGCAGATTGCCGAAGAAATCGGTGCGGATGCGGTGATCTACCAGGATCTTTCCGCGTTGATGGAAGCCGTGCACAGTGTCAATCCGCAACTGAGAGAATTCGAGACGTCATGCTTTGACGGCAAGTATGTCACGGGTGACATCAGTCAGAGCTACCTGGATGCCATCGAATGCTCCCGCCTGGGCGACAAGGCAAGCCGGGACGAAGACTCCGGTTCCGAATTCATCGACCTCAATCTGAATGTGGCCGAGCAAAACCTCATCTGATGTAACGACCGGGTGGCATGTACCTTCATGCCTGCTGCCCGGTCTGCTTGTTCAAATTGTCTATGTCTGTTTAAAACATACGCTCGCCTATTCTGTCTGAATGTACTATTTTATCTCTCGATGTATCGCTTGCGATGGATTGATCGTGCGGTGCGCTGTCAATCCGGCGAGGTGAAATCAGTTGACATGAATCAACTTAAAACGTAAGTTTGAAACGAATGTTCTAGACCATATGAATAACACCCAATACAAAGCCGAATCTAATAAGGCAGGAGAACACATGGAAGCGCATCGTCCCGATACCACGAGCCGGATTCTTGATGTGTCCGAGCAACTGTTCGTGGAGCACGGATTCGAGGGGACGTCGCTTCGCATGATCACGCAGCAGGCCGAAGTCAATCTGGCCGCCGTGAATTATCACTTCGGCTCCAAGGATGCCTTGTTCGAGGCCGTATTCATTCGCCGTCTGGCGCCGCTGATCACTGCGTGCCTGGCTGAGCTGGACAGGCTGGAAACGCTGCCGCTGCAATCGCCCGAGGCACTGGTCATGACCTTTGTCCGGCCGTGTCTTGAGTTATCGAAGGATCCTTCGCGCGGTGGCGCGATGTTTGTTCGCCTGCTGTCGCGCACCCTGGTGGAAAATCACCGCGTGTTGCGCGAAACCGTTTCGCAACAGTACAGCGTGTTTGTCGAGCGCTATGGCGAAGCATTCGGCCGCGTCCTTCCGCATCTGGGGGCCGAAGAGCGTGCCTGGCGCATGCACTTCACCTTCAGCGTGATGTTCAATGCTTTTGCCGGCAACGATGTGTTGAAGATCTTTACCCGTAGTCAGATCGTCAGCGCGCGCGACCCGGATATGATTGTCAGGCATCTCGTGCCCTATGTCGTGAGCGCGCTCGTTGCGCCGGCAATCGGAAATTTGAAATAAGCGCCGCCATGGTCCGATGGCAAGAGAGCTTCTCCTCTTGCAATCCCGTATAAGGGATAAATTGCACATAGACGCAAAACGGATAAGGGACGGCGCGGGGTAGGGGTCAACACAAGGAGAAACCCATGCTGTCTGCCGTGATCCTGATCGCGCTGCTCGGCGCGCTCGCCTATTGTCGCGCACCCGTTTTGCTCTGGAGTATTGTCGTCGCCTTGTGGCTGGCGATGCTTCGCCCGGTATTCTCCGTGGTGGTTGCGCCCTGGGTCTGGGGGGTATTCCTCGTGCTCGCCGTGGTTTTTTGTGTTCCGCTCGTGCGGCGTTTCGTATTTTCCTCTGTGGTATTTCGGGTGTTTCGCAAAGTAACGCCTGCCATGTCGCAAACCGAGCAGGAGGCCATCCATGCCGGGACGGTGTGGTGGGATCGCGACCTCTTTTCCGGCAAACCCGACTGGAATCGTCTGCTGGCCTTTCCCGATCCGCGCCTGACGGATGAAGAACGTGCCTTTCTGGCCGGGCCGACCGAGGCGTTATGCGACCTGCTGGACGATTGGCAGATCACGCATGAACTGAAGGACCTGCCGCCGCATGTCTGGCAGTTCATCAAGGCGCACGGTTTTCTTGGCATGATCGTCAAGAAACGTTATGGCGGTCTTGAGTTTTCCAACTATGCGCATGCGAAGGTGGTGACCAAGATCGCCACCCGCAGCGGCTCGGCCGCGGTGTCGGTGATGGTGCCCAACTCGCTCGGCCCGGGCGAGCTGCTGCAACACTATGGCACCGAGGCTCAAAAAGACTACTATCTGCCGCGTCTCGCGCGCGGCGAGGAAATTCCCTGCTTTGCGCTCACCAGCCCGTTCGCCGGTTCCGATGCGGGGAGTATTCCTGACTATGGCACCGTGTGCAAAGGAAGCTGGCTTGACCCCCTGAGCGGAATCCAGCATGAAGAGGTGCTGGGTATTCGCGTGACCTGGGAAAAGCGCTGGATCACGCTGGCGCCCATCGCCACCGTCCTCGGACTGGCTTTCCGGCTGCATGACCCGGATCATCTGCTGGGTGAAGTGGAAGATATCGGTATTACCTGCGCACTGGTTCCCACTTCTCACCCGGGTGTCTCGATTGGCCGGCGGCACTATCCGGGCGGCGCGGTTTTCATGAATGGCCCGACCTGGGGGCGCGATGTCTTTATTCCCCTGGATTGGGTGATCGGCGGCCGCGCCTACGTCGGGCAGGGGTGGCGCATGCTGGTGGAGTGTCTGTCTGTCGGGCGCTGTATCTCGCTGCCCGCCATGTCGGTGGCATCGGGCAAGCTGGCGACATTCACCACTGGCGCATTCGCCCGTATCCGGGACCAGTTTGGCTTGCCTATCGGGCGTTTCGAAGGGGTGGATGAAGCGATGGCCCGGATAGCCGGCCATACCTATCAGATGGAAGCCTCGCAAGACCTGGCGCTGGTCGGGTTGGATCTGGGCGAGAAGCCTTCGGTACTGTCGGCGGTGCTGAAGTATCACAACACCGAGCGCATGCGCAAAGTGATCAACGACGCGATGGATGTGCACGGCGGCAAAACCGTCGTACTGGGGCCGCGCAACTATCTTGGGCGGGCGTATCAGGCGATCCCGATTGCGATCACGGTTGAGGGCGCCAATATCCTGACGCGTTCGATGATCATCTTCGGGCAGGGGGCGATCCGCAGTCATCCCTATGTGCTGAAAGAAATGCAGGCTGCGGAGGGGAATGACTTGCGCGCCTTTGATGATGCGCTGACCGGCCATATCGGTTTTGTGATCAGCAACAAGGCGAGAGCGTTCTGGATGGGGTTGACCGGCTCCGCGCTGGTTCGCTCGCCGCGCGGCGGGCATACGGCGCGCTATTATAAACAGCTTACCCGCCTGTCCAGTGCGTTTGCCCTGTTGTCCGATGTGGGAATGCTGAGCCTGGGCGGCTCATTGAAGTTCCGAGAAAAACTCTCCGCCCGTCTGGGGGACATGTTGTCCGGACTGTATATCGCCTCAGCCTCGCTGAAGCGCTTCGAGCGCGATGGCGCGCAGCAGGAAGATCTGCCTTTGGTCGAGTGGGCGGTCGAATCGGCGCTTTATGACGTGCAGCAGGCCATGCACGGCTTTCTGAACAACCTTCCGGCACGCTGGCTGGCACTGGCTTTGCGCCCCGTCATTTTTCCCTGGGGGTTGACCTTCAGGCAGCCGTCGGATCGGCTGGGTACGCGTGTGGCGCACGCCATGATGCGTCCGGGCGGGGTGCGTGATCGCCTGACGCAGGGAATGTATCTTTCTGCGCGTGTGGACGATGCGGTGGGGGTGTTGCCGGAGGCTTTGCAAGCCGTTCTGGATGCAGAACCGCTTGAGCATAAGTTGCGCAAGCTGGGTCGTGAAGGAAAGCTGCCAGGGTTGACGCCGCGCGAGCGGCTGGATGAAGCGCTGGCGCAAAGCAGGATCACGCGTGAGGAATTCGACATCGTGACCCGGGCGCGCAAGCTCAAGCGCGATGTAATCATGGTTGATGACTTTGACATGAAGCTTGATTTTTTCGATGAAAAAATGCTTCAGCGCCACGTGTTCTGATTTTCCGTAGGTAGTTATACGGACTTCATCGAAAACGGGGCGTTGCATCGGCGAAGCAGGATGCGAAAATTGTGAAGCGCCCCCTGTCACTCAGGACAGGGGGCGTGGTTTTTTTTCGTTTAGATGCGCGCAAGAAGACGTTCTGATGACGGAATGTGGCTATATATCAATGCTTTGCGTCATTGTGTTGCAAACCTGTAATATAAAACGATCGTTTGGAACAAACGCTCGGTTATTTGGTGAGTCTGCCCAAATTCTCTGGTACTATCCCGATTGAAACGTTTTTGTGCGTTTCTCATAAAACATGACAAGTAAATATTATACGTTTCGGGAGGGATGACCATGAGACTCAAGTTACTGAGCCTGTCGGTGCTGGCAATGGGGGGGGCAAGCAGTTTGTTGTCCGGCCACGCGCAGGCGTCGGGTTACAACTTTGGTTCGCAGAGCGTTTCCGCACAGGGAACCGCGCATGCCAATGCCGCGGAAGCCGCGGACCCGACCACGATCTATTACAACCCTGCCGGCATGAGCCTGCTGGATGGTGATCAGATCTCTGTGGGCGTCACCGGCGTGTTTCCGAGTTCGAGTTTTACCAATAACGGTTCGGTCAATGCGCTGGGCCACGCAACGACCGGAACGGATGGCGGGCGTTATGCGCCGTCGGCCGTTGTCGCCCCGACGCTGTATCTGTCACATCAAGTGAACGATACCGTGAATATCGGTCTGGGAATCTTCGTCCCGTATGGCGCCAAGCTCAACTACGGCACCAACTGGGTGGGGCGATATGCGCTCGAAAGCATCAATCTGCAGACGTTGAATTTCAATCCGTCCATCTCGTTCAAGCTTGACGAACGACAATCGATTGGTTTCGGGATCTCGGCACAGTATATGAAGGCCGATCTGCAAAAAGCGGTCGATACCAGTACCTTGCTGTATCTGGCGGGGCTCAATAATACTGACGCTGCGTTGCCGGATGGACAGGCCAAATTCTCGGCCGATGGGTGGGGGTACGGTTTTAATCTGGGGTATATGTTCAAGCTGGACGATCATACCCGCTTCGGCCTGGCCTACCGCTCTGAAATTCATCAGACGCTCAAGGGAAATGCGACCTGGGAATTCTCGGGGCTATCGGGTAGCCAGCAAGACGGCGTTAACAGCGATTTCCACAACTCCAGCGCCCAGACCAAGGTGGTAACCCCGCAATCCGCTTCGGCCAGCTTCTATCACGATCTGACCGACAAATTGGCGGTGATGGGGGATGCGACCTGGACCGGGCATTCCAGCATGCAGAATATCGATATTCAGTTCACCGGTACCAGCGAAGGGGACTTGCGTATCAACCAGAACTGGAAAAACTCCTGGTTGTTCGCGCTGGGTGCCAACTACAAATATAACGATAGCCTGCTGTTGCGTACCGGTGTGGCTTACGACCAGACGCCCGTGCCGAATGATCAGTTGCGCGATCCCGCTTTACCGGATGCCGACCGTTACTGGTTGTCCCTGGGCGCCAACTACAAGTTCAGCAAGCAATCGTCGGTCGACCTGTCATATAGCTATGTTTTCTTCAAAACCGTAAATACCGACTATGCCGATGTCTGCTCGGGTCAACAGAGCTGCACGTATACCGGTAATGGCGAAACCACCAAGGGTTCGTATAAAACCAATCTTCAACTGGTGGGTGTGCAGTACAACTATCGATTCTGATTACAAGCCCGTTCAGAGGCAGAGGGCGGCGGCTGGGGCCGGTTCCGGTGAAGTCCGGCTGACAGTGTCGCCTGAAAGCAGGGCGGGGTGAGGGACCCCGTGGTGGTTGTCTATCCAATATAAAGAGGAAACCATGTCTCAAACCAAGTTTATCGTGCGCAAAGTGGCCGTGCTCGGTGCGGGTGTGATGGGGGCGCAAATTGCGGCTCATCTGGCCAACGCCCGTGTTCCGACCGTGTTGTTCGATCTGCCTTCGGCTTCCGGCGATAAAAACGCCATCGCGCAAAAGGCAATCGATGCGCTCAAAAAGCAGAAACCGTCCCCGTTGGCTGGCAAGGACGCGGTGGGCGCGATTCGTCCGGCGAATTACGACGATCATCTTGAGTTGTTGAAAGAGTGCGATCTGGTGATCGAAGCCATTGCCGAGCGCATGGACTGGAAGACAGACCTGTATCGCAAGGTCGCGCCGCATCTGGGCGAGCATAGCCTGTTTGTCACCAATACCTCGGGGCTGTCGATCAATACCCTGGCCGACAGTCTGCCCGAAAGCCTGAAACCGCGTTTCTGCGGTGTGCATTTCTTCAACCCGCCGCGCTACATGCACCTGGTGGAAATCATCGCCTGCCGTGGCTCCAGCCCCGAAATGCTGGACCAGCTCGAACGTTTTCTGGTGACCACGCTCGGCAAGGGTGTGGTGCGCGCCAAGGATACGCCGAACTTTGTCGCCAACCGCATCGGTGTGTTCTCGATGCTGGCGACGATCGCGAACGCAGAGAAATTCGGCATCCGCTTTGATATCGTCGACGATCTGACCGGACCCCGCCTGGGCCGACCGAAGTCTGCGACTTTCCGCACTTCCGACGTGGTAGGCCTCGATACGTTCGCCCATGTGGTCCGGACGATGCAGGACACCCTTCCGGATGATCCCTGGCATCGTCTGTTCAAGTCGCCGGAATGGCTGCAGAAACTGATTGCGGCGGGTGCGCTGGGCGCCAAGACCGGCGCGGGTATCTACAAGAAGCAAGGTAAGCAGATGCGGGTGCTCGATCCCGCGCTGGGTGACTATGTCCCCGCCGGAGAGAAGGGCGACGATGCCGTCAAGGACATCCTGAAAAACCCCGATCCCGGTGCGCGTTTCGCCGCCTTGCGCGCGTCAACGCACCCGCAGGCCCAATTCCTCTGGGCGTGCTTCCGCGACGTGTTCCACTATACCGCGGTGCATCTGGGCGATATTGCCCATTGCGCGCGCGATGTGGATTTTGCCATCCGTTGGGGGTTCGGCTGGAGCACGGGACCGTTCGAAACCTGGCAGGCTGCCGGATGGCAGCAGGTGGCGGGCTGGGTCAACGAAGATATCGGGGCGGGCAAGGCGCTGTCTTCGGTCGCGCTGCCCGCCTGGGCGCTGGAGACCGACCGTGCCGGCGTGCACTTTGCCGAAGGGTCTTACGATGCCGCCGCCGGTCGTCTGGTCGGCCGCTCGACGCTGGATGTCTACCATCGGCAGCTGTCCCCGGTGACGGTGCTGGGCGAGCGTGTCGCCACGCTGGGCGAGACCGTCTTCGAAAATGCCGGTGTGCGCGCCTTTACCACGGGCGACGATGTGCTGGTCCTGTCGTTCAAGACCAAGGCGCATACCATTGGCCCGGATGTGCTCGATGGCGTGAACGCCGCACTCGATATCGCCGAAGCGCGCTTCAAGGCGCTGGTGGTCTGGCATCCGGAAGAACCGTTCTCGGCCGGGGCCGATCTGCAATCCATGCTGCCCGCCTTCATGATGGGCGATTGGGAGTCCATCGAGAAAACCGTGCGCCATTTCCAGGCTACGGCGATGCGCCTGCGCTATAGCCAGGTGCCGACCGTCGCGGCGACGCAGGGCTATGTGTTCGGTGGCGGATGCGAATTCGCCATGCATTGCGACCGGGTTGTCGCGGCGCTCGAATCCTATGTCGGTCTGGTCGAAGTGGGGGTAGGCCTGCTGCCGGCCGGTGGCGGCTGCAAGGAATTCGCGCTGCGGGCGGCCCGCCAGTCGAAGGGTGACATCCTGGCCGCGCTCAAGGATTCCTTCATGACGGTTGCGACCGCGAACGTGGCGACCAGTGCGATCGATGCACGGGAACTCGGCTTCTTCCGCGATAGCGACGTCGTGGTTTTCAACGTGCACGAGTTACTGTATGTCGCCAAACAGCAAGCGCTGGCGCTGGCCGAGTCCGGTTATCGTCCGCCGCTGAAAGTGAAATCCTTCCCGGTCGCGGGACGCAGCGGTGCGGCGTCGATCAAGGGACAACTGGTCAATATGCTCGAAGGTCATTTTATTTCCGCGCACGACTTTACGATCTCCTCGCTGATCGCCGATGTCATGACCGGCGGCGACGTCGAAGCGGGGACCGAGGTTGATGAGCAGTGGATTCTGGATCTGGAGCGCAAGGCCTTCATGCAATTGCTGCAAACCACCAAGACCCAGGATCGTATCGCCAATATGCTGACTACCGGCAAACCGCTGCGTAATTGAAGGAGACAAGGATCATGGTCAAACAAGTACAAGAAGCCTATATCGTTGCCGCCACACGCACGCCGGTCGGCAAGGCGCCGCGCGGCATGCTGCGTCATGCCCGTCCCGACGACTTGCTGGCGCATGTCATCAAGGGGGCGCTTGCGCAAGTGCCCGGTCTGGACCCGCAGCTGATTTCCGATTGCGTGACCGGTTGCGCCTTCCCCGAGGCCGAACAGGGCTTGAACATGGCGCGCATCGGTGTGTTGCTGGCCGGCCTGCCGGACACCGTGGGCGGTATCACCATCAACCGCTATTGCTCCTCCGGGATCAATGCGGTGCAGATGGCCGCCGACCGCATTCGCCTCGGCGAAGCCGATGTCGTGATTGCCTCGGGCGCCGAATCGATGTCCATGGTGCCGATGATGGGTAACAAGGTGGCGCTGAACCCTGAAGTGTTCGCCAAAAACGAAAACTACGGGATTGCCTACGGCATGGGGCTGACCGCCGAGAAAGTCGCGCAGCAGTGGGGCGTTTCGCGTGAAGATCAGGATGCCTTCGCGGTCGAATCGCATCGACGCGCCATTGCCGCCATCGAAGCGGGGGCATTTGCCGCAGAGATCTCGCCGTACGATGCGCAGTATCGCCAGCCGGATCTGGAGAGCGGTCAGGTCCGTATTGTCAATAAACGGCTCGATACCGATGAAGGCCCGCGACGCGATACCTCGCTCGAAGGCCTGGCGAAACTCAAGACGGTTTTCGACGCACAGGGGTCCGTGACCGCCGGCAATAGCTCGCAGATGTCCGATGGCGCCGGCGCCGTTGTCCTGGTGTCCGAACGTATCCTGAAGCAATTCAGCCTGGTGCCGCTGGCGCGTTACGTTACCTTCGCCGTCAAGGGGGTCGACCCGCGCATCATGGGTATTGGTCCCAAAGAAGCGATTCCGCTGGCCTGCAAACAGGCCGGGATTGCGATCGGCGATCTGAAATGGATCGAGTTGAACGAAGCCTTTGCGGCGCAGGCGCTGGCCGTGATGCGTGACCTGGAACTCGACGGCGGGCGCGTCAATCCGCATGGTGGCGCAATTGCACTGGGCCATCCCCTGGGCGCCACGGGTGCGATCCGCGCGGCAACCCTGATTCACGGCCTGCGCGGCCGCGGCCAGGCTGGCTATGGCATGGTGACCATGTGCATCGGTACCGGGATGGGTGCGGCGGGGATTATCGAAGTGCTCTGACCCGTCGTTGGCAAAACCAGAAAACCGGCCCCGGCCGGTTTTCTTTTTTGCCCGTCGTCGCCGAAGGCAGCACAAGCCAAGGTTCCGTGTGGTGCCCGAGAATCCCATGCGGTGCAATGCCTTCGGCGATTGCACCCGGCGGACTCGCTCAAGTGAACAGTATTCGCCGCGGCCGGTTTGTTTTTTGCGACCTCAACGCAGTAGCTCTTGCAAGCTCACGATCAGGGTTTCGGCCGCGAGGGATAGGGGATGCCCCTTGATTTGAAACAGGCCGATGTCCGGTACGCAGAAGGGGGGGGCGGAAACGGTCAACGATTCAAATGATGCGGGCAAAGGGCGCGCCTGGGCGCCGTGCAGCAGTCCGATCAGGATGATGTCGCACTCCTGGGCCAGCCGTTGCAGAAGGTGCAGGTTGTTGCATTCTATGGTGACCGGCAGGGGCTCGTCGGCGCTCATGGACAACCATTGTCTGAGGCGTTGCCGGGTCGTTTGTTCCAGAGGATGGCAGGCGAAACCGAAGGGTAGCAAGGCATGAGGATCGAGTGTTTTTTGTCCGAGCAGCGGGTGCCCGCTGCGGCACAGGAATCCGCATTGAAGGCTGCACAATGGGGTGTGCAGGATGTCACCGTCGTGATCCGGGCCTGCGGAATGCTCGAGTTTCCCGATATAAAACTCGATCTGTCCGCTCTTTAGCAGGTGCAGCAAACGCGCATCGGGATCTTCGACCAGACGAATATTCAGCCCGGGGTGGCTTCGCCGCAGCCGGTCGATGACGGGCGGTAACAGAATCGAGGCCAGTTGTCCCGAGCCGAAAACGACCTCGCCAGTCGCGCGGGGGCGCGGCTGCAGCATATCTCGCTGCAGCCGCTCGGCATCCGTGATCAGCCGCCGTGCCCGTTCGAGAAACATGCGCCCCATGGGGGAAAGTTCGACGTGATGGTGGTTGCGTTCGAACAAGCGAAATCCCAGCTCTTCTTCCAGTGCCTGGATGCTGCGGCTTAACGCGGGCTGGCTGAGGTGAACACGCGCGGCCGCGCGCGCGAAATTCAGTTCGTCACCGACCGCCAGCGCATGTTTGATTCGCTTGAGGTCCATGTTATGGCGTCTCCTTGTTTTCGCGGGAAGTGATGGCAGGAGAAAACAGGTCGCGCAGCCAGGCGCCCAGCGGGGCGGGTTGTTCCGCCGCAGCGCGCCTGAGCGGGAGCGACGCCCGATCGCGCGCCGGAGGCACGCCATGGCGGTGCCAGGCGCTTTCTGTTTGCATAGCGGATGCGAGATCGGCAAATTGCATGCGAATGACCTCCAGAGGGGCGGGGGTGCCATCCGCTTGAGAGCTCAGCAAACTGTGGAGCGGGGCAAAATGCGCATCCAGCGCGATGGACGTGGCGGGGGGGGCAAGGCGGGTTTCCTGGTCGGCTGCGATCAGAAGCCGCCGCAGCGGCGAATGATCGCTCGCCAGTAACATCAACGCGCCCGGTCTCTCCCGCAACCGGGCAAGCGGTTGCAGGCCGATATCGTTCAACAGGGTATCCCAGGTCTGGATGGTGCGTTCGAAATACAAGGTATCGATTGCGGCGCCGAGCGCTGCGGCGGTGTGTGGCGTTTGCTCGCGTCCCAGTACCCAGCGCGCATTGTTCTGATCAGCGACCACGGCATCGCGCATGACGGCATAACGGGTAAAACCCGCCCGGGTAAAATTGGTGGAGATCCCCTCGCTGAACGGGGTGCCGCTCCGTCGCCTCAGAACCTGGCTTGCCTCCGGCCCGGCCATGGCGGTCAGTGACAGCACTTCCGGATGGGCCTGTTGCAGGCGACCCATGATGTCTTCGAATAGCGCGGGGGCGAGCGGCATGTCGCGCAGTGCCGTACGGGTACGCGAAATCAGGGCGATGTTCAGCGTGGCATTAGCCTTGAATCCGCCGTGCGCCGTCAGTGCGCGCACGTGTTTCAGCAGACGTGCCTGTGTCCTTGGGTCGAACGCCGATGCCGCCAGATCGCTTGCCATCCATCGATCGATCGCCTCGGGTTGGCAGTGGGAGCGGTCGCCCAGCATCAGATAAAGACGCAGGGCCTCATAGCGGTGTGCATAGGACTGTTGGCCGTTGTCCATGGTGCTGGACAGGCGGCCCTGCATCCAGGGAAGCAGGGCCTGCTCCAGCAGCGCGTGATAGCTGTCCTGCACTGCCGTGTCGAATTCCGTTTCGGGATAGCGCGCAAAGCCGCCGAGAAGGCCGCTGCCGTGAGACAACTCGCCGAGGCTGTCGAGCACCGGCAGAAGGCGCGGCACATCGGTGGCGACGTCCCCGGCGGGATACGTGCGCTCAAGTGCCAATAACTGCCGCCGCGCGGTTTGGAGGCGGGTTTCAGTTTGCAGAAACCGTTGAGTCAGCAGCAAGCCGGCGAGGAGGACGCCACCGATTGCTGCCATGCGGGGCAGCCAGCGTCGGAGGCGGGCGTGGCGCGGGGTTAGCTGCGCACAACGGCCCGGAGGCGAGGCGTCTGGAAGCAGAACGTCGCTCCAGAGGGCTTCGATGAAAAAACCCGTCCGGCTTTCTTTGGTCTGGATGCACTGACTTCCGATGTCCGGCGCGAGCGGCCCCAGCCACCGGCGCCATGCCTGCGCATCCTGTATCGCACTGGTGACAAAAACGCCGCGAATCAGCGGTGTGGCGGTATCGCCCAAGGTGCCGCAGGCCTGGGTCAGAAAGGCGCAGAGCCGGTCGCACAGACCGCCAAGCTGCTGCGGAAATGTCAGCGCCAGCGCGCAGTCATCCGGGTCTGATAACCTGAACAGGCAGTCAATCATCCGTTCTTCAAACTGGCGTGTCAGCGCATGCCAGGCCGGTGCCAGGTCGGTCGGTGGCGTGTTTTTATTCCCGGGTTCGGGTAAGGGAAATCGTGTGCCCCAGGTTCGGTTGCGGTCTGCGTCAACCAGACCGTTGCAGAAAGACGAAAAACCGGCCAGCCGGTCGCATTGCGTCACGATCAGATAGAGCGGAAACGGGCGTCTCAGCGCACGCTGCAACAAGATGATCTGGTTGTGGGTGCGCTCGGCATGCACGCCGATTTCCGCTTCACTGCCTTGCAAAAGCAGGAGAGTGTCTATCGTCAGTAATACGCCATCAACCGGACAGCCCCCCCGGGCGCGCTTCATTCTGCGCAGGAGTATTGGCAGCAGCGAATCGGGTAAGGTGCCGCAGAGATCGAGCGTGACGGCTTGTGCCGAGAACGACCAGGTGCAGAGATCGCTGCCGCGCCGCTCGACAATCGGCAATCCGGACCGCGCAAGCAAGCTTGTCTTGCCGCTGCCGGCGGGGCCAAGCACAAGATACCAGGGCAGGCGGCGATATCCGGGTTGTTTGAGCAACGGCTTTGCTGCGCGGAAAGCTTGCCTGAGCGACCCTGTCAGCATGTGGGCGGCTCCTGCGTATAAGGCTGCTCCACCCCGTGTCGCGGGATACGGAGTCGGTCGAGTGCATGTAAAGCGTACTGACTGTCCTGCCGCAAGGCAGTGCTGAAAGCCAGATACAGCCCGGATAGCGCGAGCATTGTCAGGGTGGATATCAGGAGGCGCCCGCGCCAGGAAGGTGCGGCATGCGGCATGGCTTGTCCGGGGGCGGCGTCAGGCAGTGTTGGCCTGGGGGCGCCGCGTTGCGCGTGGATCAACTGCTGCAGCTGCATGCGCAGTTGCAGCAGTTGGGTTTCGCCGTCGGGCCGCGTTCGATAACAGCCGCCCATTCCCAAAGCCAGTAGGACAAAGAGCAGTTCCAGAACGTCAATATTGTCGGCCGGATGCGTTGCCAGACGACGTAGCTTCTGAAAGAAGTATTCGCCGCCGCTCGCGTCTTGATGGAAGGTGACAAGCAGGCTGTGTTCTGCCCAGCGCAGGCGACCCCATGGCGTGGTGGCAATGCACTCGTCAATAAAACTGCACAGACAGTAGTGGGTGCTTTCGAGGGTATCTTTCCGCATGCCTGTGGCTGTTGCGTCCCGGGAGAACGTGTGGACCATGTCGATCAATCGCTCACGCAGTGCTTGCAGATCGGGAGGCGCTTGCATGGCATGAAACAGACGGGCGCATTCCAGCAGCGGGGCGGCGGCGCGCACCAGCGGATTCAGCCCCGGCAGGGATGCGGGGATATTGGGCAAACGGCATGACGAATTGTCGGAAGGGTTCATGCAGCGCGCTCCTCGCCGGATCGAATCGCCCACAGCCCGATTTGCAAGCCGGGAAAATGACCGGCGACGTGGATCGCGATCCCGGCCGAAACCGCCAGGTCACTCCAGAGGGGGTGTTCGCTGTTGAGCGCGAAATAGCGCAATCCGCTCTGAAAGGGTAATTGGCGTGGCGGCGTTGGCAGGAAATGCAGACGGATGGCCGGCAGCTGCAGATTAATGAATGTCTCGATGACCTCGACGGGGGCGATTTTAACGTGCCTGGGCAAGAGGCGAACGAGCTGGTCATCAGGCAGCGTTGCCCGTGCGGACAGCACGAATAGTGCATCGTTGAGGACAAGCCGCTCCGGAACGGTCGCGGTGTGTATGCCGTTCGCGCGGTACTGCAAAGGGAGGTTGAGAATGCGGGGGGGCGCCGGCTCGCGCAATGCCACCCGCAAGTCGGCAATCAGGGGCAAAAAACACGAAGCAAGATCGTGTTGTCGATATTCCGGGTAGACCGATGCCTGGCGGGTGGCGAAAAAAGAAGCCAGTTCACCCGCCAGGGCCAGGCATAGCTGAAACAGACGCTCGGGATGGATGCCATCGAGATGGCTGATATGGGATAAAAGGGGTTGTGTCCGGTTAATCAGCAGCAGTTGTAAAAAGTCACTCACGTTGGCCGCGACGGCCGAACCTTGCCGCCCCAGGCGCCCGACGATGCGGGCCCCTCGCTGATGCAACAAGCCTCCCAGTTCCGATACAAAGTCTGCCAGCAGCGGCGAAACCCGGTAATCGAGGCATGGCGGTATAAAAGCAGGCTCAGGGGGGCTGTCACGGTCTGACCGTCCATCGGTGATGCGTGTGACGCCGAGGGCGGGCCAGTCGGCCGGGATCTGCTCGGCAAAAGCGAGCTTGAACGGGGATGTCTTCATGAGCGATTGTGCCCGTGTCGCGCGGATGCCGAGCGCGGCGCGTTGGGGGCGGGTCAGGGAGACGACCCTGTTGAGCGTGCCGGACGGTATTTCAAGCGGCCGGGGCAATGCCGCTTGTTGCGGCAGGTCGAAGGACGATCCGTCAGGAAATGTCCCCGCACATTCAAGCAAGGCCAGTTTCCCGCGCAACAGGCCGCCAGGGTCGAACTTGAGACGTGAAAATCCCCAGTTTGTCGAGTGCGATGGCTCGCTGCGTGCTGACCGGGTGACTTTTTTATGCCACGGCATGATGAATTCCTGCCAGGGGGTAATGAGCCAGAAACGTCACGATTAAGATCGATGTCCGTTGCTGATCTGTTGTTAATCTGCAATTAATATTGTTTATAGAATATGTTTATTGTGTATGCTTGGCTCTTCCCTGCGGCAGATGGGGAGGTAAATGCGTCGAGATCAGGAAAATCGGTGGCGGCGGTGAGCGGCGGCCTTTAGAATCGGGAGCTTCGTTTGTTCGGATTTGTCCGATCCATGAGTTCTTTGCTGAAAAAAGCGTTTTTGCTATTACTGATCATTCCGCTGCTGGCGCAAGCCGATCCCCCGCGAATCGGAGTCGTGCTTGGCGGTGGCGGTGCGCGCGGCTTTGCCCACCTGGGGGTGTTGCGCGAACTCGAAAAAATGCATATCCCGATTTCCTGTATCTCGGGGACCAGCGCCGGCGCGCTGATCGGCGGTATGTATGCCAACGGAATGCCGCTCGATGAGATGCAGGCCTATTTCAAACGCGCCGACTGGGATGCCATGTTGTCTGGCAAGCCCGACCGCGCCGATGTGCCTTACGAACGCAAAAGCGACGATTACAAGAACTACCTGGATGTTCCGTTTGGCGTGCGCAACGGAAAAATGCGCATGCCCCTGAGTGTTCTCAACTCTCAGGAAATCGACTTGTTTATCCGCGCGATGACCCACGACCGGGTCATCGACGATTTTGACCGGTTGCCCATTCCGTTTCGTGCTGTGGCGACGGACCTGAGTAATGGTGATGCGGTTGTATTTGCGCGGGGGTCTCTGGCCACGGCGCTGCGCGCCAGCATGTCGTTGCCCGGCCTGTTCGATCCGGTACAGGATCAGGGACGTTTACTGATCGATGGCGGGGTGGCGCGCAACCTGCCGATCGAAGACCTGAAGCATCGTTGCGCCGATCATGTGATTGTGGTGGATGTCGGTACGCCACTGTTGCAGTCCAACCAGATTCATTCGCTGTTCGATGTGCTGGCTCAGACCAGCAATCTGCTGGTGACGCGTAACGTGCGGCAACAGAAGGCGCTGCTCGATGATGGCGATATCGTGATCCGTCCGGATCTGACCGGATTCACCTCGGCGTCATTCGATCGAAACCAGGACATCATCGCGCGCGGCGCGGCCGCGGTCGATAAGGTGCGCGACAAGCTCGCCGCGCTATCCGTATCTCCGCAAGCGTATCAGGCATGGCATGCAAGACTGGTCCAGCCCGAAGCGCCCAAAGTCGATGCCGTGCGGGTGACCTCCAGGACCGAGTCGTTCGTGAATGCCGACCTGTTGATGCAAAAGCTGAATGGTGCCGGTGGCTCGAAAACGCTTGACCAGGCGCGCTCCAGTCTGCGCGAGCTGTTTGCCAGCGGCGATTTCGACAGCGTGACCTATCAGGTGGAAAGTCAGAACGGCCGCAATGTGATGGACGTGATGCCTGTCGAACGCGCCATCGGTCCAAATTATCTGCGTCTCGGCCTCAACCTGAAGAGCAGTACCACCGGTGATTCGAGTTTTACTTTTCTGGGGTCGACGCTGAGCACCTGGATGAATCCGCTGGGTGCGTCCTGGCGCAACGATGTCGAACTCGGGGCGGATACCTTGCTGCGCAGTGAGTTCCGTCAGCCGTTCGCGTTGGGTAGTCCGGCGTTTGTCTCTGTTCAGGGAAGCTATCAGGATTCCGCCTGGCCGTTTTTTGATGCGAACCATCAGAAATTCGCCCAGCTTGAGCTGGACCGGACCGAGGCGGATCTGGATGGCGGGCTGGCGCTGGGAAAATACGGCGAGGTGCGAGCGGGGGCGTACTGGCGCAGCTATATGCCGCGTGTGTCGATGGGGAGCTTGCCGCTGAACGATCTGCCGCTGGACCAGCGATCCCGCGAGTCGGGTGTGCGTCTGTCGGCGGTTGCCGATCAGTTCGATAATCCGCGCTGGCCGCGAAGCGGCTACTTCTTCAATAGCGATTTGCGCTATGCCATTCCGCAATGGGGTGGGGTGGACGGGCACTATTACGATGTGACCGCGGAGGATGTCAAAACGTTTGGCGATGTCACGGTGCGCCTGACCAGTAAGGTCAAGGGGAATCTGAGTACCTCCGACGACGGCAAATACTTTCATCCGCAGTTTCTTGGCGGTTTCCTGAACATGAGCGGCTACCAGCAGGATGAGCTATACGGCAACCGGGTCGCGCTGGGACGGTTGATGGCCTACTGGCGGGCGGCGACGTTGCCATCCGCGCTGGGCAGTGGTGTGTACGCCGGGATTTCTCTGGAGGCGGGCAAGATCTGGCGTCGGGATTTCTCGGAGGGGAATAGCGACTGGATGCCGGCGGGGTCGTTGTTTGTCGGCGCCGATACCATTCTCGGGCCTTTCTTCATCGGCATCGGCGATGCCAAGGGCGGGCGCATGACCGGCTATCTGTTCCTCGGGGTGGATTACTAGGTGTGAGCGGTCGGATTGGCGATTGCCCCGTCCGCGATGTTTTATTGGTGTTCGCTTCGCGAGTTTGTGTACATAGCCTCGTCTCAGTCATCGCTTTCGCCTATCGCCTGGATCCCCGCGTTCGCGAGGATGACAGGTTGATAGGTGGTGCACAAAGGCGCTGTTCTTTGGTGACCGGCGACTTCCGGGTTTTTCGGGTCCCACCGGGCCGCGGGTTCAAGCTTGGCGTGACTTTCATTCGGTGACAAAAGTCAACTGACCGCCGTGGCCGGACCTTTAGGCCTGAAGTCGGTTCTCAACGCTGAATCCACTGCTATTTTGCTTGAGACGACAACAGGCAAGGGGCGGTGGATGAAGCGTGTGCTGATCTTGGCGCTGGCGGCGTTGCTGCCGATATCGCCGGTAAGGTCCGGGCTTGCCGATAGCGGGTACACCCGGACGCGTTATCCGATTGTGCTGGTTCACGGGCTGTTCGGATTCAGCCGCGTCATGGGCGTCGATTATTTCTATCGCGTGCCCGAGGCATTGCGCCAGGATGGGGCGCAGGTCTTTGTCGCCGAGGTTGATCCCGTCAATACCAGCGAAGCGCGTGGAGAAGAACTGCTGGGGCAGGTGCAGACGATTCTGGCCATCACCGGAGCGGAGAAAGTGAACCTGATCGGTCATAGCCAGGGTGCGCCGACCGCACGCTATGTGGCTGCGGTGCGTCCCGATCTGGTGGCGTCGGTGACCTCCGTCGGCGGGGTGAATCAGGGCTCGGCGGTTGCCGATAAGATCATCGGTTCCGTTCAATCGGACGCTTCCTGGCGCCAGGCCGCGCTGGGCGCTCTTTCTGCGCTGGCGGGCCGCTCGTTGAGCCTGGCCCAGCTGTATCTCACCATCAACGACCTGACGACGGCCAGCAGCTTGCGTTTCAATACGCGCTTCCCGCAGGGGGTACCCGCCGAGCCTTGCGGCAGCGGGGCGGCCGAAGTCAACGGTGTTCGCTATTATTCCTGGGGTGGAACCACCCCCTTGACCAATCCGCTGGACCCGGTCGATCTGCCTTTGGCTATCCTGTCTAAAGCATTTGACGGACCTTCCGATGGGATGGTCGGGCGGTGCTCATCACATCTCGGCGAGGTGATACGTGATGACTATCGCATGAATCACGCCAATGAAATCAACCAGATGCTGGGAATGGTGTCGCCGTTCGAGGTCAATCCAGTGAGTCTTTACCGTGAACAGGCGAATCGCCTGAAACAGGCGGGGTTGTAAGATGGTACGCGCTCGCTGGCTGGGCGGGGCGCTCGTGTTGCCCCTGCTGTTGTGGCTGAGCCTGCCCCAACGGCTGGATGCCGCTTCAGACGTGTCCGCCAGGCCGGCGGTCGCCCCCTCTTTACGCGGAACCCGTGTGGACGGGGACGCCAGGCTCGATTCAAAGGGGCGCCTGCTGCTCGATGCGAATCTGGTGGCGATGTTCGACTACTATCTGTCCGCCTGGGGAGAGCGCTCGCCCCAGGTGATCCATGCCGCGCTGCGTCAGACGCTGGCGCAGAAATTGCCGCCTGAAGAACAGTCGTATGCACTCGATGTTTTTGATCGCTATCTCGCCTTTCGCAAGGCACTTGCCGGGCAGGCGCCCGGGGCGCGGGATGGCGCGCTTGACGGTCGTGTCGCGAGAATGCGCCGGCTCCGTCAGGCGTACTTCAACGGCGAGGAGTCAACCGGTCTGTTTGGACGGGGGGATGCCTATGACGATTTCATGATGGCGCGACTGGCCATTGTTCAGAATGTCTCGCTCGACGAACGCACCCGGCATGCCCGTCTTGCCGCGCTCGATGGGGCGCAGCCCACGGACGTGCAGACCATGCGGCGCGAAACGGTCGTTCACCGCACGCTTGCCCGGGCTGAACGACTACTGAGAATGCGCGGCGCGGATGACGCGCAGATGTTTGCAATGCGCGCCCGTCTGGTCGGCGACGCCGCTGCCGGACGGCTGGCGCGGCTCGACCAGGAAAAAGCGCTGTGGCAGCGCCGTCTGGAAAGTTATCGCACTGCCCGGCAGGCCCTGTTGGACGCGCCCGGGTTGACGGATCCGGAGCGGCGCCGCCAGATCGCCGCGTTGCAGGGCAATCTGTTTACCCCTGCCGAACGCTTGAGACTGGCGGCTTATGTGTCGGACGATTAGTCAAACAGCCGCGCCAGGGCCAGCCCGGGATCGGCTTCCCGCATGAAGGCTTCGCCGACCAGGAAGGTCTCAACGTGGTGTTGCCGCATCCGTGCGACATCATTCCGGGTCTGAATGCCGCTTTCTGCGATGACGATGCGTTTGTCGTCTATCGCCGGCAACAGATCGAGGGTTGTCTGCAGGTCGACATCGAAGGTGCGCAGATTGCGATTGTTGATACCGATGAGTGGCGTCGCAAGGCGCAGTGCGCGCTCCAGTTCGCCGGCATCATGCACTTCGACCAGTACCGCCATGCCGAGCGTATTTGCCTGCGCATGAAAATCGGTGAGTCGCGCATCGTCAAGCGCGGCGGCGATCAGCAGGATACAGTCCGCCCCCATCGCGCGGGCTTCATAGATCTGGTATTCGTCGACCATGAAATCCTTGCGCAAAACGGGGAGCGTGCACGCCGCGCGTGCCGCGGCCAGGTAACGGGGTTCGCCCTGAAAGAAATCGCGATCCGTGAGAACGGACAGGCAGGCAGCCCCATGGGCGGCGTAGCGTTCAGCGATGGCGGCCGGATCAAAGTCGGGACGGATAACGCCTTTGCTCGGGCTGGCTTTTTTAACCTCCGCGATGACGGCGGGTCTTCCCTGTGCATGTCGCGCCCGCAACGCGCCGATAAAGTCGCGGGGGTCGCGGCGGGCTTCCGCGTCGATCCGGACGGCTTCGAGTGGACGTTCCGCTCTGGCGGCGCGCACTTCTTCGTGCTTGCGGTTCAATATGGTGTTCAGTATGTCGGACATGCCATGGCCTTGATGCAAAATATCCATCATGCGTAATGAGGGGACGTTTGACAAGTGGCGATGATGTCTGTCAGAGGTGGCGCTCGAAATACTTCAGCAATCGCTGCGGCAGCCAGCGCAAATGGCCAGGGAAGCTGCCGCAGACGAAGCCTGCATGCCCACCCCCCGTCGGAAACTCCAGCTCGACCTGCGGCGACACCTGGTCTGTGCCGGGGAGCGCCCATTCCGGGAAGAACGGATCGTTGCGCGCATTGATGATCAAGGTAGGGCGTTCGATCCGGTGCAGGTGCGGCTTGCTGCTGGCGCGCGTCCAGTAGTCGAGCGCACTGGCATAGCCGTGTAGCGGCGCGGTGACGAAATGATCGAAATCGCAAAAGGTGCTGGTGTGGTGCAGGCGCTTTTCGTTGAACAGGCCTGGATGACGATACAGCTGTGCCAGTGCCTTGGGTTTGAGCGTGTTCATGAACATGCGGGTGTAGAGCAGTTTCCCCAGTCCACGGTCCAGGCGTGTGCTGGCGGCGGTCAGATCAAGCGGGACCGAAATCCCGGCTGCGGCGCGGGGCCTGGCGGCGGCACCGTCTTCGGCGAGATAGTTGAGCAGCATGCTGCCGCCCAGAGAAACACCGGTGGCAAACAGCGTGGGATAGGTGGTGGCCAGCCGGTTCAGTATCCAGCGGATTTCTTCGGCGTCACCCGCGTGATAGGCGCGCGGCAGCGGGTTGTCCATGCCGCCGCAGCCCCTGAAGTGCGATACCACGCCATGCCATCCGCGCGCCTGGACTTCGAGCATCAGCGCGCGGGCGTAATGGCTGTCGCTGGAGCCTTCGAGTCCGTGAAACAGGACCACCAGCGGCGTTCCCGGCAAGCCGTCGACGAAATCGAGTGCAATATGCGCACCATCCGGCGTAGGCCAGGTTTCGCGCCGGTAGGCGGGCCGGGGCTGGCGTATCATCAGCGCCGGCCAGATGGTCTGGGCGTGACCGCCGACCAGCCAGCGCGGCGCACGGTACGGCATCATTTTTCGTCTTGCGGCGCAGGTGCGGGCTGTGCCGGTTTGGGGCGGTGCGCCTTGACGATCGATTCGTGCGTGTCCACCTTCGGACCGCCGATCAGTTCGAGGCAGTAGGGGACGGCGGAAAAAATGCCCGAAATCACCGTGGCACCATATTCATCCTTCAGGCCCTGCAAGGTTTCCTGAATGGCCTTTGGCTGGCCGGGCAGGTTGAGAATCAACGCCTGCTTGCGGATGACCCCGACCTGCCGCGACAGAATGGCGGTCGGCACAAAGCGCAGGCTGATCTGGCGCATCTGCTCGCCGAATCCCGGCATGATCCTGTCGGCTACCGCCAGGGTCGCGTCCGGGGTCACATCGCGCGGCGCCGGGCCGGTGCCGCCCGTGGTCAGCACCAGATGGCAGCCTTCTTCGTCGATCAGTTGCTTCAGCGTGGCTTCGATAAGCGCCTGATCGTCAGGAATCAGTTTGTCTACCGTTGTGAACGGCGTCACCAGTGCGTGGGCCAGCCATGTTTGCAAGGTGGGAATGCCCTGGTCCTGGTAGACACCGCTGCTTGCCCGGTCGGAAACCGAAACCAGGCCGATTTTCACCGACATGTAAGATCCTCTCTGCTATTCAGTGGTACGGGGTACGCCCGGCTCCGGGATGATCTCCTTGATCTCCTGGAACAGTTGCCTGAAAAACTTCGGCGGACGCGCTTCGAGTTTTTCCTTGCGCGCGTTGCGGATCAGGGTGCGCAGTTGCTGCACATCCGACTCGGGAAACGCGTCCAGGAACTGCGGAAGCGCATCGTCTTCGGCAATCAGCTTCTCGCGCCAGCGTTCGATCTGGTGCAGCCAGCCGGTGTGTTCCGCCGATTCGCCCTTCATGGCGGCGAGTGCGGCGCGGATCGGTTCGGCATCGATGTCGCGCATCAGCTTGCCGATGTATTGTTCCTGGCGTTTTTTTGCGCTGTGGGACGTAATGCGCTTGTACTCAAGAATGGCAAGCAGCAGTTTTTCGTCCAGCTGCATTTTCTTGAGGGTGTCCTTTGACAGGTCGACCAGGTCACGGCCCAGATCCTGCAGCGAATCCATCATCTTTTTTCGCTGGGTCTTGCTGACAAATTCGTCATCTGGTCCATCATTCAAGTAATCGGCCATGGTTCTCTCGGTATCATCTCTATACAAGGCTGGTATGATACCGGAAAGCCCTGCCTGGCGGGTGTCCACTGACCAGAGGTATTCACATAAATTTAGCGGGATATTCTATGTGAATATGCTCTTCTGATATTGCGAAAATCGACATGGAACAAAATACCTTCAGCTTCAGCCGCTCCACCCTGGAACAGATCGCTCAGCGCGTGCTGGATATGGCTTGCCAGCAGGGCGCCACCGCATGCGAGGCGGATGTTTCAGAAGGGCTCGGTCAGACCGTCAGCGTGCGGCTTTCTGAGGTGGAGACCATCGAGTACAACCAGGATAAGGGGGTTGGCGTCACGGTCTACATCGGTCAGAAAAAAGGCCATGCCAGTACCTCGGATTTTTCCGATACGGCGTTGGCCGATACGGTCTCCGCGGCGGTGAATATCGCCCGTTTTACCGCGGAGGATCCATGCTCCGGGCTGGCCGATCGTGGCTTGCTGGCCACCGATTGTCCGGACCTGGATCTGTACCATGAATGGGACCTCTCCATCGACCAGGCCATCGACCTGTCCCGGCGCTGCGAAGAAGCGGCGCGCAATGTCGATCCCCGCATCGGTAATTCGGAGGGCGCCACGCTGTCGCGCCAGACCAGCCAGTTCATCTATGCGAACAGCCAGGGTTTCATGAACGGTTTCCCCACCTCGCGCTACAGCCTGTCCGCCGCCGTGGTCGCCGAGGCGGAGGGGACCATGCAACGTGACTACTGGTACAGCGCCGCCCGGCATCCGGGCGATCTGGAAAGTGCGGAGTCGATCGGTCGTATCGCCGGGGAACGTACCGTGCGACGCCTGGGTGGGCGTTCGGTGAAAACCGGGCGTTACCCCGTTCTGTTCGAAGCCAATATCGCTTCGTCGCTGATCGGACATCTGGTGTCGGCCATCAGTGGAAGCAGTCTGTACCGGCAATCGAGCTTCCTGCAGGGTGCACAGGGCACCGAGGTGTTCTCGTCGCGTGTGGTCATCGACGAAGATCCGTTTTTGCCGCGAGGAATGGGCTCCAGCGCTTTCGATAACGAAGGCGTGCGAACCAGTGCGCGCCGCCTGATCGATAGCGGCACCCTGACGGGCTATTTCCTGGGAAGCTATTCGGCGCGCAAGCTGGGCCTGCAGACCACCGGTAATGCCGGCGGGCCGCACAACCTGCTGGTGCACAGCACCGGAGAAAGTTTTGCGCAATTGCTGCAGGACATGGGTACGGGCCTTCTGGTCACCGAACTGCTGGGGCACGGTGTCAATACCGTTACCGGTGACTACTCCCGCGGAGCGGCCGGGTTCTGGGTCGAAAACGGGGTCATTGCCTACCCGGTCGAGGAAATCACCGTGGCGGGCAATCTGCGCGATATTTATCGCCATATCGTCGCGATTGGCACCGACACCCTGGTGCGCAGTTCGACGCATATCGGATCGTTACTGGTCGAATCCATGTCGGTTGCCGGTCAGGAATGAGTCTTCCCGACGATTGGCAACAGGCGTGTGACGAACTGGCTGCCGCGGATGACGTCATGCGGCAGTTGATCGTCCGGTTTGAAGGTTCGGTGTTGAAAACGCGCGGCGCGCCATTTGAAACACTGATGCGCGCGATCGTCGGACAGCAGATCTCCCTGGCGGCTGCCGATACGATCTGGCGCCGTCTTTGCGCGTGTGTCGATCCGGGATGCCCTGCGTCGGTGTTGTCCGTTGCGGTCGAGCCGCTGCGACAGGCCGGACTGTCGCAGCGCAAGGCCGAATATGTGCACGATCTGGCGCAGCATTTTGTTGATGGCCGGATCGACCCCGTCCGATTTGCCGGACAGGATGACGAAACGATCATTCAGGAATTGACCGCGGTGCGGGGGATCGGCCGCTGGACGGCCGAAATGTTCTTGATGTTCAACCTGGTACGGCCCGATGTCTGGCCGGTGGATGATATCGGTTTGCAAAAAGCGGTCGCCGCGCTGTATCACCGGGGCGAACGGTTGCCGCTGTGCGAACTGCGTGCGCTGGGCGAGCGCTGGCGGCCGTGGCGCACTGTCGCCAGCTGGTACTTGTGGCGTAGCCTCGATCCCGTCGAGGTTGTCTACTAGCGCGGTGCATACACCTGCGGCCGACGGTCCGAGGGAGGGGAATGGCGAACAGGCCCATGATCGGTTTGATTCTGGCGGGAGGCGGGGCGCGGGCAGCGTATCAGGCCGGGGTCATGGTGGCGGTATCGCGTATTCTGCCCGATGCCCGTCATAACCCGTTCCCCGTGATCTGCGGAACCTCCGCTGGCGCGATCAATGCCGCCGGGCTGGCCTGTGGTGCGGTCGATTTTCGCGCCGCAGCCGGTCATCTGGCACAGATATGGCGGCAGATTCATATCGAAAACGTTTATCACGCAGACTGGGCCACTTTTTTGAAGACCTTTCTTCATTTTGGTGTGTCGATTGCGAGTGGTGGCCGCTTTTGGAAAAATCCGCGCAGTTTTCTCGATAATTCGCCATTGCGCCAGCTGCTCACCTCAACGATGGCGTTTGAAGGGGTCGAGCGTGCCCGGCAGGCTGGGGTGCTGCATGCCCTGGCATTGACTGCGTCCTGCTATAGCAGCGGGAAATCCGTCACCTTTTTCGATGGCCACCCGGATATTGGCGAATGGTCGCGTCAAATGCGCGTCGGGACGCGCGACCGGATCGGACTGGATCACCTGATGGCTTCATCGGCCTTGCCGCTGATTTTTCCCGCGGCAAAAGTGGGTGGGCAATATTTTTGCGACGGTGCGGTGCGTCAGATGGCACCGTTGTCTCCTGCCTTGCATCTCGGTGCGGAAAAATTGTTTGTGATCGGATTGGCCGGACCGAGGCCGCACGAACGGCGCGATGACGTCACCGCCGATTATCCGCCCCCGGCGCAGGTATTCGGTCATTTGCTCAATAGTGTGTTTGCCGATAGCATGTCGAGCGATATGGAGCGTCTGATTCGTGTCAATCACACGGTTTCTCTGCTGCAGCATCACGAAGAGCTGGCCAGTAAAACACCCTTGCACCGGGTTGAGGTTTTTATGCTGAACCCGAGTGAGTCGCTCGAAGAAATTGCAATGCGGCACCTTCATCAGTTTCCGGCCGTCATGCGTTTCGTGCTGCAGGGAGCGGGGGCGACCCGTATGCGGGGTTTGTCACTGGCCACCTATCTGTTGTTTGAGCCAGGCTATTGTCGCGACCTTATTGCATTAGGCTACAAAGATGCATTAAGACATCGGGATGAAATTTTCAAATTCCTGGAACTTTGAACGTCCGGGTTTTTCCAATTCAAATTATTATCAATTATAACGAGGTGACAGGTATGAAACTGCCGGGACGACAGTCTGGCTTTTTTTTGACGACGGCTGCTTGTGCGGGCGCGATGGGATTCGCATTTTATGCGGAATACGTTCTCAGACTGGACCCCTGTCCCTTGTGCATGTTGCAACGCGTCGGGGTGGTGGCCGTGGGGGCGCTGGCGTTTCTGGGCGGCGTGCATAATCCGCGCGCCTGGGGATTCCGGGTCTGGTCCGCGCTGGTGGTGATGGCCGCGCTGGCGGGTGCGGGCGTGTCCGGGCGTCAGCTCTGGCTGCAAAGCTTGCCGTCCGATCAGGTGCCTCAGTGTGGTCCGGGACTCGATTACCTGTTGCAAACGCTGCCGTTTACCAAGGTGCTCGAAAAAGTGCTGCTGGGTAGTGGCGAGTGCGCGGTGGTTGACTGGCGTTTCATGGGGATGGCGATGCCGTTCTGGGTGCTGGTTTTCTTTGGTGTCGTGATTCTGTTTACGCTGTTTCAGCAACGGCTGGGTGATCGTCGGCGCTGAAAGGGCGGATTGCCGGGTTGAGCCATCGGCCGACCCGGCCAGACGGACAGCTTCGTAGGGCGGGTTGGCCCCTTGGGGCATGCCCGCCGCTGAAGGCGTGTCCATTGAGTCGCGCGGGTATGCCCCTTCGGTGCAACCCGCCCTACTGTCTGGTTTTCTTTGGTGTCGTGATTCTGTTTACGCTGTTTCAGCAACGGCTGGGTGATCGTCGGCGCTGAAAGGGTGGATTGCCGGGTTGAGCCATCGGCTGACCCGGCCAGACGAGCAGGGCGGCGAACTTCGTGTAATGAAAAAAGCCAGTCGATGACTGGCTTTTTTGTTTGGCGGAGCGGACGGGACTCGAACCCGCGACCCCCGGCGTGACAGGCCGGTATTCTAACCAACTGAACTACCGCTCCAAAACTGGTGGGCGTTGACGGAGTCGAACCGCCGACATTCTGCTTGTAAGGCAGACGCTCTACCAACTGAGCTAAACGCCCTCAAAATCT